>Ga0118677_10002149_pt1 | contig 40183 bp, 29 predicted proteins | sample AliMusrvi5mmetaG_FD_86154 | JGI IMG/M metagenome (GOLD analysis project Ga0118677, IMG submission 86154) | reverse complement strand
GCGGCACTAAGGCGGAACTGGCGATCACCCATTTCCCGGGCGATGTCGGCGGCGACCTGGCCAACGTCAACCGCTGGCGCCAGCAGGTCGGCATGGAAACGGTTGACGCCGCCAGCCTGGCACCGCTTGTTAGCAAAGTCGCTGCCGGACCCAAGACGCTCTTGGTGGTTGATCTAACCGGCCCACAATCCCGCCTCACCGCCGGCTGGACTCGCCACGGCGCGGACACCTGGTTCTTCAAGTTCAGCGGACCGGACGCGCTGGTCGGCGCGGAAAAGGCCAAATTCACCGCCTTCCTCGCGTCGCTCCGTTTCACCCAACCCGAATGATGACCGCCCTCCATCGCTTGTTAGTAAGCATCTCGTCATTGCGGCTCACGGTCGTTTGTCTTGCAGCCGCCTTCGTGCTGGTATTGGCTGGCACGCTGGCGCAAGTCCGCGAAGGCTTGTCCATCGTCCAGGATCAATACTTCCAAAGTTGGTTTGTGCGGATTTACCCCGCGCCGGAAAGCCACGGCATCCCGGTTTTTCCCGGCGGTCATCTCATTGGCGCGGTGTTGCTGGTGAACCTGGTTGCCGCGCACATCCGCCGTTTCAGTTGGACTTGGCGCAAACTCGGCATCCAACTGATCCACCTCGGCCTCATCATCATGCTGACCGGTGGCCTCGCCACCGATTTGTTTTCGGTGACGAGTTACATGCGCCTCAAGGGAGGGGAAACCCGGAACTTTTCGGAAAGCGACACGTGCACGGAACTCGTTCTGACCACGCCGCAAACAGCGGACGGCGATCAGGTCACCGCCGTGCCGGGCGAAGTGCTTGCCGATGGCGGCTCCATCACTCATGCGTCGCTGCCGTTCAAGATTGTCGTCAAGGAGTTCTATCCCAACTCGGAATTGCATCTGATCGGCCAGGAGAACCCTGCCGCCGAGCGGCCCGCCGCCAGCAACGGAGCCGGCAACAGAATCGCCATCACCAAACGGCCCCGCGCCACCGCGATGAACCAGCGCGACACGATGAGCGCGGTACTCGAGATCATTTCCACCAAGGGCGGCAAGTCGCTCGGCACCTGGCTCGTTTCCATGGCCATGGGCCAAGCCCAGGACTTCGAGGTGGACGGCCGCCCGTGGAGCATTGAACTCCGTCCCTCCCGCTATTACAAACCTTACAGCCTGTCGCTCCTGGAATTCACCCACGAAACCTATGCCGGCACCGGAACGGCGAAGAACTTCTCCAGCACGGTCACCCTCGCCGATCCACAACATAACGAAACACGCCAGGTCAAGATTTGGATGAATCACCCGCTGCGTTACCTGGGCGACACCTATTACCAATCCGGCTTCGAGCCCGATAACAGCGGCACCGTGCTACAGGTGGTCCGCAATCCCGGCTATCAAGCCCCCTACGTCGCCTGCGTGATCGTGGCCCTCGGGCTGCTCATCCAATTCACCTATCATCTAACCGGATTCGTCCGGCGTGCCACAACCGCCAACGCGCCATGAACCGCTCCGTTCCCTATCTCATCCTGCTCGTCGCCCTCATCTGGCTGGGCTCGTCGTGGCGCAATCCCAAGCCCAAGCCCGACGACTTCGACGTCAGCACCTTCAGCCGCCTGCCGGTGCTGGAAGGCGGCCGCGTCAAGCCGCTCGACACCGTCGCCCGCAATTCGCTGCTCATCCTGCGCGGCAAGCAGACCGTGTGGCTGCCCGACGACGCGCATCGGAAGCCACCGACCGGTGTTGCGAAATTCCTTGAGAGGATCGGCCTGGTCCTGCCATCCGGAACCAGCGTGAGCGCCTCGCGCTGGCTGGCAGACGTGTTGTTCAATCCCGCCGCGGCTGATGCCTATCCGGTGTTTGCCATCGCGAACCAAGAGGTTCTGGGCATGTTCGGCGGGACCCAGGTCGATAAGAAGTATTGCTCGTTTGCCGACCTCGAACCCAATCTGGAGAAGATCGACGAGGAGGGGAAAACCGCCTCCGATATCGACTCCAAGCAACGCAGTCCGTTTCAAACCGCCATCTACAACCTGCGCAATTCCCTGATTCTCTATCAGCGGCTCAAGGGGAGCGTGCACGTGGAAGGCACCACGAATTTCGCCGCCGAAATCAACGCCTACGCCAACACCGTCGCCGCCAGCGCCGCCGCCCTGAAGAAGGACAACACCCAACCTAACAAGGATCAGCTCGCGTTGCTCAGGGCCGCCGTCGCCCGCTACGACGCCCAAACCCAGGCGTCCTACCTGATCACCGTGCCGCCCCGCGCGGGCGGCAAGGATTCCGACTGGCTCACCACCGGTGCCGCCCTCATGCATGTGGCCTCGCCGCAATCCCTGCCCGTGCCCCTAACCGCGCTCGCCAATCTCGGCGACGCCTTCCGCGCCGGCGACCACGCCGCGTTCGCGCAAGCCGCCGACGGCTATGCGGGGTGGCTCGCCGTCGAGCATCCCGAGTGGGTTGGCGAGACTGAACACAAGCTGAACATCAACCCGTCAGATCCGTCGTTCGCCGCGGGCTGTCTTTATGTCGGCGCCTTCCTGCTCGCCTGTTGCTCATGGTTCACGCTCCCCCGGCACCTGCGCCGAGCCGCCTTCTATCTGATTCTCGCGGCGCTGGCGTTACACTCCTTCGAAATCATCTCGCGCATGGAATGGGATGGCCTCCTGCCAGTCATCAATCTCCATGCTTCCGCCATCTTCGTCGTTGTGGGAGGCGTCGCCATTTGCCTGGCGCTGGAACGCGTGTTCCGCGATGGGATCGGCGCCGCGTGTGCCGCCTTGGTCGGACTCGCCACCCTTGCGATCTGGTTTGTTTTGGAGCATCCGGAGTGGTTCGGCAAGACCGCCTACGAACTGCGCTTCAATCAAACGGAGCCGTTCTATCATAGCATGATCTTGTATGTCGGGGCGTTTTTGTTAGCCTGCGGCTCATGGCTGGTGTGGCCCAAAGGCCTGCGCAAAACCGCCTTCCTGCTGTTGCTGCTGGCTCTTGCGGTCCATTCCTTCGGCATGTTCTCTCGCATGTATCTGCAAGGCCGCCCGCCGGTCACCAATCTTTACTCCACTGCCATCTTCGTCGGGTGGGGCGCGGTTCTCATCGGCATCGTGCTTGAACGCTTCTTCCGCTACGGCATCGGCGCGGCCTGTGCCGGGCTGATCGGCTTCGTCACCCTGATCATTGCCCACCACCTCGGTTCCAACGGCGACACCCTTGAAATGATGCAGGCGGTGCTGGATAACAACATCTGGCTGGCGACCCATGTGGTGATCATCACCGCCGGGTATTCGGCCATGTTCCTGGCGGGGGTCCTTGCCGTCTTTTTCATCCTGACGGATCTGATGACGTCCGAGTTGAATCGGGTCAGGTTGGTGAGGAGAAGCGTGGCCGTTCTCGCGCCTGTCGCCATTGCCTACGCGGTCTCGCTGGTGCCTTACCGCTACTGGCCCGCCAATCTTCAGGTTCTATATGTGAACTTCGAGGACGCGATGGTTCTGCTGAAACTGGTCACGAGGTTGCTCATGATTGCGGCCCTCATCGTTGTGGGCGCCACCTATGGTCTTGTCATCGTGCTCGATCTTGTCGGCTTGCGCCGCAAACAGGTTCCGCGCGAAAGGAAAGACCTTGCCCGCGTCTTTTCCGGCATGGTTTATGGCATCATTTGCTTTGCCACGCTGTTCAGCTTCGTCGGCACCGTGCTCGGCGGCATCTGGGCCGACCAATCGTGGGGCCGCTTCTGGGGCTGGGATCCCAAGGAAAACGGCGCGCTGCTCATCGTCCTGTGGTGCGGGATCACCTTGCACGCCCGTTGGGGCGGCTTCATCCGCCAGCGCGGCCTGATGGCCATGGCGATCGGCGGCAACGCCATCACCGCCTTCTCATGGTTCGGTGTTAACATGTTAGGCGTGGGTCTGCACTCATACGGCTTCATGGACAAGGCGTTCCCCTGGTTGGTTGCCTTTGTCATCGCCCAGGTGGTGTTGATCGTGATCAGCCTCCAGTCGACCTCGGATTCAGTCAGACTTCCGGCTGCCGCGGCGCCTAACGCTTAGCGCTAACCGCCGCAGGTGTCGGCACGCCGTCCTGAAGTCAATTTCTCTTCATCGCAGCGTTTCAGCATTTCAGCATCTATTCTTGTGCCCCGTTTCGATCAGTTCATGGATCGGGCCCTGCATGATCCGGAGCACGGCTACTATGCGCATCGTATAGCCGGCATCGGCCGCCGCGGGGACTTCACCACCGCGCCGATGCTCTCGGTGGCGCCGGCGCGGGCGATAGCCGCCTGGGCTGCGGGGGCGTTGCGCGACGCGGGCTGTCGCGATTTGATCGAAGTCGGTCCGGGCGAAGGCACGCTGGCCGCCGCGGTGCTCGGACACCTGCCGTGGCGGCTGCGCTGGAAGACGCGCCTGCACCTGGTGGAGACCTCGCCCGTCCTCACCGCGCTCCAACAAGAGCGGCTCGGCGGGCGCGCACGCTGGCATCGCGACATGCGCGAGGCGCTGGCCGCCTGCGCCGGTCGCGCGGTGATCTTCTCCAACGAGTTGGTGGACGCCTTTCCCGTTAGGCGCTTTCAAAACACCGCCGGGGGCTGGCGCGAGCTGGCCGTCGAGTTCGACGCAGACCACCGCGCCCACGAACGCTTGCTGCCTCCCGCTCCGCTGCCGCCATCCTCGTCATTTCGCCAATCCCACCCGCCCGGCCAATGGATCGAGGTCCACGATTCCTACCGCGAGTGGCTTGCCACCTGGCTGCCCGCCTGGCAGTCCGGCAGCCTGCTCACCATTGACTACGGCAGCACCGCCGCCAACCTCTATCACCGCCGCCCGCGCGGCACCTTGCGCGCCTATCTGTTTCAACAACGCCTCGAAGGCCCGGCGATCTACGACAACCCGGGCCGCCAGGATCTAACCGCCGACGTGAATTTCACCGATCTAGCCGATTGGTCGGCGCCCTGGGCCGCCGCCGCCAGCCTGCGGCCCTTGCGCGAATTCATCCACCCCTTCGCAGATCCCGCCGACCCGGCCGCGCGCGCCCTGCTCAATCCCGACGGCGCCGGCCACGCCTATCTGGTTCTCGACCAGGCGCCTTGCACCTCCGTCGCGTCCCAGCGGCCGCGCCGGTGACGGCGCGGGGGGGAGTCCCGCCTTTTCCGCCACGCGCCCTTGGCCAGACGCGTTCTAACGAATGCGCCTACGGCCGCGAGTCGCCCCTGTGGGCGCGCCGGTGACGGCGCGGAGGGGGGGAGACCCGCCTTTTCCGGCACGCGCCCTTGGCCGGACGCATTCTAACGAATGCGCCTACGGCCGCGAGTCGCCCTCGTGGGAGCGCCGGTGACGGCGCGGGGATTTTTCGCAAGAATTTTTCGCAAGAATTTTTCGCTTGTGTGTGGGACGTGAATTCGTAGGGTTGCCGTTTGCATCATCGCGCCATGACCACGCCCGCCCGCCCCCGCATGCTCGCTTGCTCCCTTCTGATCGTCACAACCCTGGCCAGCGGTTGCGACCGGGTGCGATCCCTGACCAATAATCTTGGGAAGGGCGGCGCAGCGAAGCCCGCCGGAACTGCCGCTTATGACTCCGCGCAGGTCACGGCCATCGACGCCTCGACCTACGATGCGTTCATCGCCCGGAAGAACCGACTCGTCATTGTGGATTTCTACGCCGATTGGTGTCCCCCGTGCAGGCAATTGGGACCCATTCTGGAAAAGGCCGCCAGCGAGCATCCGGCCGTGGTTTACGTCGGCAGGATCAACGTCGATCAAGCCAAGCAATTCGCCTCCGAGCATCAAGTCCGCGGCATTCCGGACGTGCGCATTTTCAAAGACGGGAGCGAGGTGGATCGATTCGTGGGTTGCCCGGGTGAGTCCGTGGTCTTGGCAAGGGTCGCGACTTTGGCCCAGGACGTCAGCCCTGCGGTGGCGGAAGCGGCCAAGCCGGCCAAGTCCATCGAGAAGTCCGTGACGCCGATGCCCAAAGGCTGGCTGCCGCCGGGCATGCAGAAGCGCTGAGTTGTTAGAAAGGCCGCCATGAGCGAAACCGACAAGCAAAGCACGCCGTCGGGCGTCGAGGAAACGCTGGCAGGGTTGGAGCAACGGCTCGCCCGGATCGAGCTGATGCTCGGCCTGGCCGAGGCACCGCGGCAGCAACCGCAACCTGCCGCCAGGGTCGGCCCGTTGCCGGCCATCGGTGAGCTGGAGGTGGTCGTCGGGCAGAACCTGTTCGCCAGCGTGGGCATCGGGGTCTTGGCCATCGGCGGCGCGCTGGTCCTGTCGCTGCCGTGGCTCACCCTGCCGAAGATCCTGCCGTCGCTGCTCGGTTGGTTGCTTGCGGGCGGCTTGTTCCTGCTGGCGCGACGCTTGCAAGCGGCCCTGCCCGCGATCGGCCGACAGTGCCGCGGGGTGGGCATGGCGCTGTTGTTTTTCGCCACCTTGCGGCTGTGCTACTTCGGCACGCCATCATTGTTAGAACCGGCCTCGGTGGCCGCGGCGGCGTGCCTGTCACTCGTGGTCGCCCTCAATCTGGCGATCGGCTGGCGGCGCAAGTCGGTGGTCCTGACCGGCCTGGCGATGGTGACAGGCTATGCCGCGGCGCTGGCAGTGGGGACACCGGAGTATGTCCTGGCCATGGTGACGGTGCTGGCGCTGGTGGCGGGCCTGGCGCTGGTCCAACGCGAGTGGCCGTGGCTGCTGGTCTTTGCGACGCCATGCGCGTTTCTCACCTATCTGTTATGGGCGCTTGGCAATCCGGTGGTGGGCAACCCTCCTGAAGTGGTCGCCGGGCCGTTGGCGGGGGTGTTCCTGTTGCTGGCATGGATGGCCATGCATGCGCTGGCCATGAGCTGGCGGCGGGACCGCGCGACGGAGGGGCCGGTGGCGCAGGTTGGTGCGGTGTTGAATTGCGGCGGCTATTTGCTGTTCCTGCTGCACACCTTGATCCGCCATGGGAATGCGTTCTTCGCCGCCAATGTCGCCGCCTCGCTGGTTCTGCTAGGAATCGCGGTGCTGTTCTGGGTGCGCGAGCGAAGCCGCTTCGCGACCTTTGTTTATGCGATGACCGGATATGCCGCGCTGAACATGGCGCTCATCAAGGCCGCCGATGTGCCGGACCTCTTCGTCTGGCTGTCGGGGCAGAGCCTGTTGGTGGTGACCACGGCGATTTGGTTCCGCTCGCGCTTCATCATTGTCGCCAACTTCCTGATCTATCTAACCGTCGTCGCCGCCTACCTGGTGTGGATGACGCTGCAGGCGCGTCCGGAGCACGGGATGAGCCTGGTGTTCGGCGTGGTGGCCTTGACCAGCTCGCGGATTCTCAGGTGGCAGAAGAACCGCCTCGAGTTGCAGACCGAGTTGATGCGCAACGCCTATCTGACCTGCGCCTTTGTCGTTCTCCCGTACGCGTTCTATCACATCGTGCCGCAGGCGTGGGTGGCGCTTTCCTGGGTTGGCATCGCCTTGTTCTACTATCTGATGAATCTGCTCACCCAGGCCCGCAAATACCGCTGGATGGGACACAACACGCTCTTGCTAACCGTGGTTTACATCCTGGTCATCGGCGTCGGGAGACTGCAAGGCACCCAGCGGATCGTCTCCTTCCTGGTGCTTGGCACGGTTTTGTTAGTCGTGTCGCTGGTGTTCTCCATGCTGCGTTCGCGCCACCACCGCGGCGGCTCCCAAGGCGAGACCGACGAGCGCGCGGAGCCGCCCGGCGACGTTTGAATCCGGAATGCGAACTTGAAACCCGGGAGTGGCCGCTGAAACCCGCGGTTGATCTAACCAAAATGACGCCTCAGCCTTCGGAATTCGGGTTGAATCCGCAGTGCGCGGATGAAACTCATGGCAGCGGCAGGCCCACTCGGGGGGCCTCCGCGTGCACGCGGACTGCACCGCTGGCAGCCCTGTCCCCGGCCCGGCAATAATCCATGCATAGAGATAAGGAATCCATGCGCAGTGCAGAAAAAAAGCTCATTTTTTTATTGTGGGATCACATGAAAAGGATTTCAATGGCGCGACCGACAGTCTCAGTGAATGAGGCTGCCCCGAGTCCTACGATCATGAAACGCAAAACAACAGCAACAACAGTTACATTCGCGAGCGCCATGCTAATCGCCACGTTGGTCTCCGCCTCGGCGGGTGATGCCAAGGAAACCTGGGGCAAGTCTTGTGCCAAGTGCCACGGCGCAAATGGCGACGGGCAAACCATGATGGGCAAGAAGCTCAAGATGAAGGATTATACGGATGCCAAGGTGCAGGCCACCTTCACCGACGAAGCGGCGTTCAAAGCCATCAAGGACGGCGTCAAGAAGGACGACAAGACCTTGATGAAGGCCGCCGAAGGCTTGACCGATCCCGAGATCACGGCCCTGGTGAAACAGGTGCGCAGCCTGAAGAAATAGTCGTACCGGTGTTCTCTAGCAATCCCGGCCTATCAGGGTAAGGCCGGGATTGGATTGTGGTCCGGCCGGCGGGGGCGAAAGCGGCCCGTCGGCCGGAGCTGATCCCGCACCACCCGCCCTGAATGCCGGCCGCGTGCCGGCCCCGAACCCTCGACCCAGCCATCCGAGCCCATGATGAGATTTTTCAAGTTGCCACCACAGATATCGCGCCTGGTTTTGCTGATTTTTGCGATTGTGGTGAGTTACCTGGTGGCACGCACGCTGCTGACGCCGGCGTCGTTCCGCGACCGCGGCTTTTACCGCGGCGCGGCCTTGACGGAACTTGCCTCGTTCACCCCGGTGTTTGCCGGCAAGAAGGCGCTCGGCGAGCGTTATCCGGAGATCCTCAAGACCCTGGCCAAGGGCGATCACAAAACCCTCTCCTGCGAAGGCTGTCACGGCGTCGTTGACCAACAACAGCTCAAGGATCCGCAGAGCAAGATGATCAAGCCCACCGCAACGCTCTGCCTGCGTTGCCACACGGACAATCCGTCCCGCCCTGCATGGTTCAAGCAGATCGTCCTCAAGGACCACTACTCGGACAAATGCCTCGAGTGCCATCTTCCCCACGAACCCAACGAGACGCCACCGGAACCGGCGGAGGAAGCGACCACAAAACCCGCCCCGGAACCCGCTCCGGCAGCAACCAAAGAAGCAGCACCCCAAGGCTCACCAGAAGCACCATGAATTCCTCCATTCCACGTCGACGCATCCTCGCCACTTTTGGCGGTGTGTTCGCAGGCCTGCTTGCGCTGCCGGCCGCACGGGCGGTCAAAAAGCGGCTTGCCAAGGCCCCGGGTGCCCCGCGCGATTACGATCCGACCAAGCACAAATGGCTGATGTGCATTGATGTGGACAAGTGCATCGGCTGCGGCTTGTGCGCGGATGCCTGCAAGACGGAAAATCACGTGCCCGAGGCCGCGCATTACTTCCGCACCTGGATCGAGCGCTATATCATCCGCAAACCCGCGGCGGGCTCGGCCACCGCGCGCGGCGAGGTGCAAGTGGATTCACCCAATGGCGGGCGCGGCGGCTTTGCGCCGACGCTGGTGCCGCGGGAGGAGATCCTCAAGTCATTCTTTGTTCCGAAGCTCTGCAATCTTTGCGAGGATTCGCCATGCACCCAGGTTTGCCCGGTGGGCGCCACCTTCGACGCGCCGGACGGCGCGGTGTTGATCGATCCAACCTATTGCATCGGTTGCGGGTTTTGCATCCAGGCCTGCCCGTATGGCTGCCGGTTCCTGAGCCCGGTAACCAAGACCGCGGAGAAATGCACCCTGTGTTATCATCGCATCACCCGGGGCCTCAAGCCCGCCTGCGTCGAGACCTGTCCGGCCCAGGCGCGGGTGTTCGGCGATTTGAAGAACCCGGTTGAGGACGACCCGCTGCAGGCGTTTGTTAGAAACAACAAGGTGAACACCCTCAAGCCGCACCTCGGGACCAATCCGCGGGTGTTGTATGCAAATCTAGACAAGGAGGTCCGCTAACATGATCATGCCAATCACCCAGGTCCTCGCGGAAGTCGCGCCGCACTTCGAAGGATACGTTTACCCCAATGAATCCGGCACGCATCCGTTGTGGGGTGTGCTCATCGTCCTCTATCCGTATATCACCGGCCTGGTGGCGGGCGCGTTCATCATGGCCTCGCTGGTGCGGGTGTTCCAGGTCAAGCCGCTGGAGCCGGTCTATCGGCTTTCGCTGCTCACGGCGCTGGCGTTTCTGTTGTGTGCCACGCTGCCCTTGCTGTGCCATCTCGGCCATCCCGAGCGTTCCTATCAGATCATGATCACGCCGCATCTGACCTCGCCGATGGCCATCTTCGGCTTCGTCTATGCGTGGTATCTGATGGCGGTGCTGTTGTTGGAGTTGTGGTTTGATTACCGCCGTGATTTTGTCGCCTGGTCCGAGATTGAAACGGGTTGGCGCCGCATCCTTTACCGCACGCTCGCCCTCGGCATGACCGACGTGTCTGACAAGTCCGTCGCGCTCGACCACAAGCTGAGCTGGATCATTTCCATCATGGGCATTCCGTCCGCGTTTCTGCTGCACGGCTATGTCGGCTTCATTTTCGGTTCGATCAAGGCCAATCCGTGGTGGGGCAATGCCATCATGCCGATCATCTTCATCCTGTCGGCGATGGTATCGGGCATCGCGCTGTGCGTCTTTGTTTACATGGTGCTATGTTGGCTGCGGCGGCGAGCGGTTGACCTGCGTTGTCTGGACATGATGGGCATGTACCTGTTCTACGCGCTTGTGATCGACGCCACCGTGGAGGCCCTGGACTGGATCCACCGCGCCTATTCCGCCGAGGAGGGCTTTCACGTGATGGAATACATGGCCCAGGAGCGACTGTTTTACACTTTGAGCATCGGCCAGGTGTTGATGGGCACCCTGATTCCGCTGCTGGTGCTCGGCACGTTGCAGGTCGCGCGCAAATACGTCCCGGACATCGTCCGCAAGCGGCTGTATTTCACCTGCGGGGTGTTTGTCCTGATCGGCGTGTTGGCGATGCGCTGGAATGTGGTGATGGGCGGCCAGTTCTTCTCCAAGAGCCTGCGCGGTGTGATGAGTTACAAGCTCGAATTCGCCGGGGCCGAGGGCTGGCTTCTGGGACTGGTCCTGCTCAGCCTGCCCTTCATCATTCTCACCGTGTTGATCAAGCTGTTCCTGTCCGAACGCCTGCCCACCGAGGGCCACGTGCCGCATCGGCTCGAGGATCCAAGCATCTGAGGCGACCGCAAGAGAAGATAGGGTTCCCGCTGGGGAGTGGGAGTCCCGCCTGCCTTGGGACGCGGCATGGGCCGAAGGCATTTTGACAAATGCTACGGCGTGACGCCGAGCGCGGGACGTGACAGCTTCACCCCGTGGCGACGGGCGTGGTCGATCATCTCCGCGACGGCCTGTTTCCGCTGCGGTTCCGGCAGCAAGTTGACGCGTGCCAATTCCTCCCCGAATGCGCGAACGTGAAAGTCACGCATGATCCTGCGCAAGCGACGCCGTTGCGCCAGAGTGGCAGATGGAATCGAGGCTGATGGAGGATCGGTGATCATAGTCCGTAGAAGTGCTTTTCGGCAACTGGCAACCACTCCGACACATCAGGACCAACCGTCACGCCAACATTGGTCTTTGCCTCCAGGATCATCCGGTCCAAGCCGTAATCGCTGAGTGGCTGAGGCGGCAAGTGGGCCAATGCGCATTCGAGCCTAAGCGCATGGGACTCGGCAACGCCCGCAATGGCCCTGCCCGCCGATGCGCGACGAACGGCAGATGTGTAAGGCCGCAGGTGTTTCTGATAGATCCTAACGCGCAGTTCATCCAGTTCGCTCCAAAATGCGCGCTCGGCAAGCAGCAGGCGTTTGACCCGCAGCGTGTCGGTAAAAGGAGCCAACTGGAGCAGCGGACGCCACTGCGCCAGGTGATCGGGCGGCGGCACCTGTTTCGCGCACAGGCGCAAGACCTCCGCATCGTAGAGATGCAGCCAGCCTTCGGGATTGGCTTCATCCAGCATCTGGCAGCCGAGAGCGGTTGCAAACGGCCAGTCCTTGTCGCGATTCGTCCGCTTCATTTCCGCTACCACATTGGGGGCTGCGTAAATGCCACGCAAGTCCTGATGCCATGGCGAACTCCCACGCGGCGCAATCCCGAAAATGTCCAGGCAGGCGTCTTCGGATTTCAACTTCCAGGCGAAGTGCGAGGTCCAACCGCCGCGCATCCAACGGGCGTCGAGCGGCGGGGAGATGTTGCCGCGATAGATTGGAAACCGCCCGCGCAATCCGGTGCTTGCGATCAGATCGCGGAAATCATCCGATTTTGCCGCATCGCAGAGCACGTCACAGTCCTTGGTGGTCGCGGCGACTCCAAAATGAACACAGGCCATGCCGCTGGTGATTGCGCAAGTGATGCCACGTGCCTGCGCGGTGGCGACCAGGCTGGCGAAGAAATTCTCAAGTTCGGCATAAGGAATCACTGCGCCAGTGTCGCCGCTGGATGTAATCTAGGCAAGCCGGTTTCCAATCCTCCGGGAATATTTCCGCAACGGAGCAGGGAGAGGGACTCCCTCCCTATCTGAAACGCGCCACTGGCCGGACGCATTCTGACGAATGCGGCTACGAACGAATGCGCCTACGCCTGGCTCAAAACGGCGCGTCATCGCTCCAGGCGTCGGGGCTGGCGACGTCCCACTCTTCGACCAAGTCGGCGGGGAAGTCGCCGAGAAACCGTGATGGGGTGCACATCACATCGCCGCTGTAGGATTTGGGGTTCGTTATCGGATAGGTCAGGCAGAGATGGTCCTTGGCGCGGGTGATGGCCACGTAAAACAGCCGCCGCTCCTCCTCTAACATCGCCAAATCCTCGGTTTCGAGAATGCGTCCATTGGGAAACTGGCCGTCCACCAGCCAGATCAGAAACACCGCCTGCCACTCCAAGCCCTTGGCCTGGTGAATCGAGGACAGGGTCACCTTGTCCGCGTCCGGGCCGCTGTCGGCGGCGCCGGGTTCGCCATCGACCGAGCCCAGCAGTGACAACTGCGAGAGGAATTCCACGATGTCCTCGAAGTCGGTGCCAAACTGCGAGAGTTGCTCCAAATCACTCCTACGGCTCTCGTAGTTCTCAAAGGCGGCCTCCAGGTATTCGTTATAGACGCCTTCCAGCACGCTGAAGATCATCGCGCCGGGCGCGGCAGTGAAGCCGTTGGGGGCCAGTTCGTCCAGCGTATAACACAACTGCTGCCAATGCTTGAGGGCCTTTTTCGGCACCTTTTTGAAGTTAAGCATGACCTCGGAGAACCGAACCGGCAGGTCGTCGCGCCCGGCCCAGCCGCTTGCCAGCCACTCGCGCCAGAGATTGTCGGCCGCCACCGGCCCGCAACCCGGCAACAGCGCCACCATCCGCATGAAGCTCTCCTCATCGCGGCGGTTGGCCACAAAGCGCAGGAACGCCGACACGTCCTTGATGTGGGCCTGCTCGAAAAAGCGCAAGCCGCTGGTAAGCACGAAGGGAATCTTGCGGACGGTCAGTTCCATCTGGACTTCGAGGCTGTGGAAATGGGCGCGGTAGAGCACCGCCATTTCGCCGAAGGGAATCCCCTCCTCGCGTAGCTCCAGCAGCCGCTGCACGACAAACCCGGCCTGGGTGCGCGGATCCGGCAGCGCCACCAGCGCGGGTTTCACGCCTCCGGCCGGCCGCGAGGAGCGCAGGTTCTTGTCGAAGCGCCCCTCGTTGGCGCGGATCGCCGCGTTGGACAGGTCTAGCAACTCCGGCACGCTGCGGTAGTTCGTGTCGATCGTAAACACCCGCGCGCCGGGATAGCGCCGGGCAAACCCCAGAATGTGCGCCATGTTCGCGCCGCGCCACGAGTAGATCGACTGCGCGTCGTCGCCGACCGCCATCAGGCTGTTAGAACCGCCGGTCAGCAGCTCGATCATCCGGCCCTGCACCAGGTTGGTGTCCTGATACTCGTCCACCAGGATGTGGCCGAAGCGTTTTTGATAGATTTGGAGCACGTCGGGCCGTTGTTCGAACAGGCGCACCGTGAGGACCAGCAGATCGTCGAAATCCATCGAGTTGGTGGCGCGCTTTTTTTCAACATAGGCGAGCCGGACCTGTTCGATTTGTTCGAGCCAATCGTAGAACCGCTCATAGGCGCTGGCGATGATTTCCCCCAGGCCCGTGCCGCTGTTTTCCATCAGGCTGAAGATGGACGCCAGCACGTCGGCCTTGGGGAATCGGCGTTCCTTGGTGTCGATGTCACAGGCGGCGATCACCTTGGACAGCATCGACTTCTGGTCGTCGCGGTCGAGAATCGAGAAGGAACGGGTGAAGCCGATGTCTTCGGCGTGGCGGCGCAGGATGCGGCTGCCGATCGAGTGGAAGGTGCCGGCCCACAAGTCCGAGGTGTCGCGGGCGATGAGTTCGCGCACCCGCCCGACCATCTCGCGGGCGGCCTTGTTAGTGAAGGTCAGCAACAGGACTTGGCGCGGCTCCACCCCGTGATCGAGCAACCACGCCACCCGATACGTTAGGGTGCGGGTTTTGCCCGAACCGGCGCCGGCGATGACCAAGGCCTTGCCCGGCGGCGAGGAGACCGCCTCATACTGCTCGGCATTGAGCGCGGCAACGTAATCGATGCCGGAAGGCGCCGCCAGCGGGCGGTGAAGGGTGTATTGGCGGGCCATGGCAGGAAGGGGCGGCCCCAACCACGACAGGAACCGGGTGCCGATGCAATCGCAAATCCGGGGGTCCGGGGCGCGGTCATGCCGCCCAATATGGTTTCCTAGGCACTTTTCCGGCGGGCACTTTCAAAAGATCAGGGAGTGGTTTGGGCTGCCGACCAAACAAACACTGAAGTCACTGAAAACCACCGAGGGCACGGATTTTTCCCTTCATCAGTGGTTTCAGTGCTCTTTCAGTGGTTTGATTACTCCAAGCGGCCAAGGGCAGGCCGCCCCCATCCCTGCGAATTCCGGGCAACATGGCCGGATCACTTGGGGACCGGAAATTTTCCATCCGGGGGAATTCGGGAGTTGCCAGATCGCGATTAGGCACCCTAGTGTCCCCGGTCATCGCAACGCCCGGCTTCGGGAGTCGCCCGCCAACAGTCCCTTCCGCAGCATCGCCCGCCCATGAATCTGTTCCGCAAGAAACCCATCGAAGTCATTGTCGCAAGCGCCTGCGCCACCGAGGCATTCTACGACACCCCGACGCTCAAACGCTCGCTCAACGCGTTCCAGTTGGTCACGCTCGGCATCGGGGTGGTCATTGGCGCGGGGTTGTTCTCGCTAACCGGCAAAGTGGCGGCGGAAGACGCCGGCCCCGGGGTGGTGTTCTCGTTTGTGGTCAGCGGCATCGCCTGCGCGTTCGCGGGCCTCTGTTACGCCGAGTTTGCCTCGGCGGTGCCGGTGGCCGGCAGCGCGTATTCCTACTCGTACGCCACCATGGGCGAGCTGCTGGCGTGGATCATCGGCTGGGACCTGGTCATGGAGTATGCCATCGGCGCGGCCACCGTGGCGGTGAGTTGGTCGGCCTATTTTGTCAAATTCTGCAAACAGTTGCACATCGACTTGCCGATTCAATTCGCGCTATCGCCGTTTGACGTCGAAACGCTGCCAAACGGCGACAAGATCCACGGCATCGCCAATCTGCCAGCCGCGGTGATCGTGGTGTTGATGTCGCTGTTGCTGATCCGCGGCACCAAGGAAAGCGCGCTCTTCAATACGGTGATGGTGGCCGTCAAGCTCATGATCGTGCTGTTGGTGATCTGCATCGGCTGGGCCTACATGAACCCGGCCAACCACACGCCGATGATTCCGGCGCGGATTTTCGAGGTGGTCAAAGGTCACGGGGAGTATCATTTTGGTTGGCAGGGGATCATTACCGGCGCGGGATTGATCTTCTTCGCTTACATCGGCTTCGATGCGGTGTCCACCGCCGCCCAGGAGGCGAAAAACCCGCAGCGCGACCTGCCCATCGGCATTCTCGGCTCGTTGTTTATTTGCACCATTCTCTACATCCTGTTCTCGTGGGTCATCACCGGCCTGGCCCATTACAGCGAGTTTCGCGGGGTGGTGGACAAGCTGGCACCGGTGGCCACGGCGCTGAGCCACCTGCCCAAACAATTCCATTGGTTGCAGCAACTCATCATCCCGGCGATTCTGGCGGGCTTTTCCTCGGTGATCATGGTGTTGCTGTTAGGTCAAAGCCGGGTCTTCATCACCATGTCGCAGGACGGCTTGTTGCCCAAAATGTTTTCCGACATCCATCCGACCCGCCACACACCCTGGAAAAGCAACTCCTTGTTCGCGGTGGTGGTGGGTTGCGCGGTGGCCTTTCTGCCGGGCAATTCGTTTGGTGAAATGTGCTCCGTGGGCACCTTGCTGGCCTTCGTTCTGGTCTGCATCGGCGTGATCGTGCTGCGCCGCACCAACCCCGACCTGCCCCGCAAATTCCGCTGTCCGTGGGTGCCGGTGGTGCCGATTATCGGCGCCTTGCTGTGTTTGGGGATGATGGCGTTCCTGCCCAAGGACACTTGGTGGCGCTTGTTCATCTGGATGGCTGTCGGCCTGATCATCTTCTTCGCCTATAGTCGCAAACGCAGCAAGTTGGAAAACAACGGGAAATCATGATCTCATGCACCTCGCCCGGTTCTTCATAGATCCATGGATTCCACCCGCCGGTGCGAGGGCTGCAGCCCGCCCGGCGATCAAGGACCGGCATTCTCTCGCCCTTTGCGCCACTCTGGGTTTCGCCCTGGCCCTGCTCACCACCCCGGCCTGCGGCAAGAAGCGCGGCAGCCCCAATTGGGACAGCGCCGGCCAAGCGCCGGCCCCGGCGGCGACCCATGGCACCTCGCCCCGGATCACCGCGGCCAGGAAGGCCCCCGCCGCCGCAGCGGACTCCTCCGGCGGGTTGCGCTTTGTCATCTACAATGTGAAAAACTGGCTGACCATGGACCGCGGTCTCGGTCGCAAAGACCGCTCGGCTGTATCCAAGCCCGCCGCCGAGAAACGCGCGGTGATCCAGTTGCTCTCACTCCACGCTCCCGATGTGATCGGCATTTGCGAAATCGGCACCCGCGAGGATCTCGCGGAATTCCAGGCGGCATTGAGCGCCAGCGGCGTGGATCTGCCTCACTCCCATTTCAGTGGCGGTGGCGACGAAGTGCGCCACCTCGGGCTGCTCTCGCGCTTTCCCATCACCAGCACCGCCACCCCGGCCACGCTCGACTTCAAATTGAATGGCTCGGCCCACACCATGAATCGCGGCATTCTCGATACCACCATCCAAGCCCACGGCAAATCCTACCGCTTGCTGGGCGTCCATCTCAAATCCAAACGTGAAGTGGCCGACGGCGACCAGGAAGCCGTTCGCCTGTGCGAAGCCCGCTTGCTCCGCCATCACGTCGATGCCATCCTCACGGCCGATCCCGCCGCCCGCTTGGTGGTTTATGGCGATTTCAACGACACCCGCGGCAGTGTCACGCTCAAGATCATCACTGGCAACTCCAACGAGCCGACCGGCCTCACCGCCGTTCCCGCCGCAGACCGGCAAGGCGAGCGCTGGACCCATTTCTGGGAACTCCAGGATATCTATTCGCGCTTGGACTACATCACCGTGACCCAGAACCTCAAGCACGAGGTGAATCCCGCCCAAACCCGCATCCTCGACGACCCGCAATGGAGCGCCGCTTCCGATCACCGCCCGGTGCTGGCCGTTTTCAATTGATCTCCACTAACATACACACACCAACCCCAAACCACCATGTCAAACAAACCACTGAATGTCGGACTCGTCGGCGGAGGCAAAGGCGCCTTCATTGTTCATCCCCATCAAAAAGCCATCCTGATGGACGGCACGCGGCGGATTGTCGCCGGCGCGCTGTTTCCCGATCCGAAAGTCGCGCTTGAAGAGGCTGCCAACTGGCCCTATCCGATCACCGGTTACGGCTCCTACGACGAGATGATCGCCGCCAATGCGACGGCGCCTCCCGAGCAGAAGCTCGATTACATCCTCATCGTCACTCCTAACTTTGTGCACTACGATCCGGCGATGAAGGCGATGAAGGCCGGGATCGCTGTGTTCTGCGAAAAGCCGCTCTGCCTCAATCTCAAGGAAGCCAACGATCTGGTGAAAACCTCCCGCCAGCTCGGGGTCCCCTTCGGCGTGGCTCACACCTACGTCGGCCACTGGACCAGCCGCCTGAGCCGCTTCATTGTCCAGAGCGGTTTGTTAGGTGAAATCCGCTGGGTCGATAGTTATTACATCCAGGGCTGGCTCGCCACCAAGTTGGAAGCCACCGGCCAGCAGCAGGCGAGCTGGCGCGTCGATCCCAAGCGCGCCGGCGGTTCCGGCTGCGGCGGCGACATCGGCACCCACGCCCTGATGCAGTTGCGCTACGTCACCGGCCTGGAGGTGACCGAGGTGTCCGCGCAAATGGAAACCTTTGTCGAAGGCCGCCAACTCGACGACCACTTCACCATCTACTGCAAACTGAGCAACGGCGGCAAGGCCCTGGTCCGCGCCTCGCAAATCTGCATCGGTCACAAGAACGACCTCGGCATCGCCATTTCCGGCACCAAGGGCACCCTGCGCTGGCGCCAGGAAGATCCCGAATGTCTAACCATTTGTCTGCCCGACCAGCCGGATCGCGTGTACTGGCGCGGCGCGGTCTCGCCCGGCGATGGCTTCCTGCCGAAAACCGTGCCTGCCGACCTGCTGGCCGAGTCCACCCTGCCCTCCGGCCATCCCGAGGCGTTCCACGATGCCTTCGCCCGTCTTCACCGCTGCTTCGAAGCCGATGTCCGCAAATGGCAGGCCGGCACGAAGTTCACCTCCGACGGCGGCAAATACGCCAACGTCGAGGACGGTTGGACCGGCATTGCCTTCATCGAAACCTGCGTCAAGAGCAGCAAGAAAAAGGGCGCCTGGGTCGCCATGCCGAAGAAGATCTAACGTACTAACGGAACGGCGGCTGGAACCGCCCGTGGATCCAGCCGCATGCTAACGATGGAGCCTGCGGGGGAGCACAGCCGTCCCGGCTGTGAGGGAAGACAGGCGTCCTCGCATGTCGCTATCAGAATCATTTGACTTGCGCTTCCCATTGACTGGCCGGCTGAAGTGGCGCTCCGCAAGTGTCGCTTGCATTATCGAGTCCGGTCGGGATTCCTTGCGAGGTGGCGGGTTGCCATTCCCCGCATTTGTGCGATGCTGCGCCATGGAATTGGCTGAAGTCACCTGTCCGACGTGTTTCGAGGTGTTTGAGGTGGCCGTGCCGCCGCCGGATGAACTGCCTACGGAAGTGGATTATGATTGCGAGGTCTGCTGTCGACCAATGGTGATCGTTTTCACGAATGCGGAGGTCTATGCGAGGGGATTGGCGGAATAGGATCCGTCCGAATCCCTCTTCCTCTTCAATTCAGCATTTCAGCTTTTTCTTCTCCCCATGTCCCCAACTGAAATCATCGCGCTGGTTCTAGCGGCGGCGGCAGCGGGCGCGATCAATGCGGTCGCGGGCGGCGGAACGCTGGTGACATTTCCGGTGCTGTTGTTATTCGGCACGGCACCGGTGGTGGCCAATGCCACCAGCACGCTGGCGCTGGTATTGGGGACGGCGGGCAGCATTTTCAGTTTCCGCAGCCGCATCGCGATGGTCAAACCGTGGCTCAGACGGTTCCTTCCGGTGAGTTTGGCAGGAGGCTTGCTAGGAGGCATTTTGCTCACCCGAACCAGCAATGAATTCTTTGCAAAACTGGTGCCGTTCCTGATTTTGTTCGCAACTCTGCTGTTTTTCGCGCAGGGGGCGTTCCGGCAATTTGCCGGATTCGGGGAAAAACACGACGGATCGCTGCGCCACCACCATGTCCGGGCTGCCGTGGTCTTTCAATTCGCGGTGGCGGTTTATGGCGGCTATTTCGGCGCGGGCATCGGCATCCTGATGCTCGCCTCGCTCGGCTTCATCGGTCTGCGCAACATCCACGAGATGAACGGCCTCAAGACGCTCCTCGGTTCGATGATCAATCTGGTTGCGACGATATGGTTCGTGGCGGCGGGATTGATCGACTGGCCCAGGGCGCTGATCATGACGGTCGGCGCGCTGGGCGGTTATTTTCTCGGCGCGCACTTCTCACAGCGGATTCCGCAGCGTGCCGTGCGGCGTCTCATCACCACCATCGGAATCATCATCGCGGGGCTGATGTTCTATAAGGAGTTTTGGCGCTAACGGTCTTGCGATTCAGGAACAACGACGCGATTCCCGCCAGCACCAGCAAGCCCCCGAAGACACACACGATGGCAGCACCGGACGGAAGGTCCTTGTAGAATGAAATCACCAGGCCCGCCACCCCACCAATCAGTGAGAGCACCACCCCGATGGCGAGACGCGCGCCGAAACGCCGGGCGGTGAGAATGCCGCAGACGGCCGGAACTATCAGATAGGTGAACACCAGCAGCACGCCGACGATTTGCACGAAGCTGGTGACCACCAGCCCGAAGGTGGCGTAGAAGAGGAAATCCCAGCCCTTCACCCAGATGCCGCTGGCAGCCGCATCCGCCGGAGCGAACGAGAGAAACATGAATTTCTTGCGAGCCAGCCAGTGGAACACGCCGACACCCGCGAACAAGGCCAGCGTCCGGAAGATTTCCTCTTTGGTGACGAGCAGGATGTTGCCAACCAGCATGTTCTTGATCTGCTCGTCACCCTCCGTGGAGAAACTCAGCAGAATCACCGAAGCGGCGGCCGCAACCACATAGGCAATGCCGATGATCGCCTCCTGCGGCACCTCGCCGTTGCGCTTGCCGATGAAGGCGAACAGCGCGGCCGCCAGCACCGTGAAGCCGAGCGATATCCAGAACGTCGTGGGTCCGTCCGGATCCATGTGCTTCATCACCGCGAAACACACGCCCAGCGAGGCCATTTGCGCCATCGCGATATCAATGAAGATGATCCCGCGCCGGACGACGTGCAGACCGAGATAGACCAACAGGCCGGGCAACAACACACAGGCCAGAATCGGCCACATCATGACGTCCCACATAATGTCAGTTCTTGAGGGCTGAGGCGACGCGGGAAACCAGCACGTCGATCAACCCGACGTAGGTGGCCGTGTCCGGCAGGGCTTCGGGATATTGGGCGGTATCGACAACGTGGGCACCGGTGGCGGAGGCGACCTTTTCGGCGATCTTGCGGTTGTGGAAGGGTTCGACGAGGATGGCCTTGATGTGGTTGGCCTTGATCTGTCCGATGACCTCGGCAAGGTGCGATGGCGATGGCGGCACGCCCGGCTTGGGTTCCAGAAAGACGGTGATCTCGAAGCCGAAGCGATGCGCGAAATAAAGCCAGTCATCGTGATAGGCGGCAAGCTTCTGACCGCGGAATGGCAGCAGCGTGCGGCCCCACTCCTGGAGTTTCGCATCGATGGCGGCTGCGAATGCCCGTTCCTTCGCCTGATAGGCCGCCGCGTTGGCCGGATCGGCTGCGGCAAAAGCCGTGGCAATGTGCGCGGCGACCGCCTTGGCGATGATCGGATCGACCATGAAATGCGGATTGCCCGAGGCATGGACATCGCCGGCGGCACGGCTGAGCGTGGCAGGTACATCTAGCAAGTGAATGCCCTCGCTGGCCTGCACGCGGCCCGGTGCGCCGGCGGCGAGTTTCGAATTGCGCGCGGTTTGGAGCAACGGCGGAAGCCAACCGACCTCCAACTCGGCACCGCCCTCGATGAGGATGTCGGCGGAACGGAGTTTGACGATGAAGCTCGGCCTGGCATCGACAAAGTGCGGGTCCTCGGTGGGCTTCGCCATGGCGGTGACCTCCACATGTTCACCGCCGATTTCGCGGGCGATGGCGGCGTAGTCCGGCAGGGTGGTGACGACAATGAGCTTGGCCTGCGCCGTGCCCATGAGCGCGGCAAAGGCCGCTAACAGGATTGGGGTGTTTGGTTTCATGATAGTTGATAGACGTGTGTTGGATTCAATACTTGTGGGCACCGTGGGAGCCGAGGGCGATTTCATACATGAGGAAAAGCGAATCCTCATCGCGTTGCGGCAGGAAGTACGTGGACTCGAGCCTATCGTGATTGTATTGCAGGCGGAGTTTCGAGAACTCGGACGGATACCATGTCAGATCGGAGGAGAGCCGGTATCTGCTTTGTCGCTGCGGATCGTCGGTGAGGGTGGAGTTGTCGATATGCACATAGTCGCCGCGGATTCCCGCCGCCCAGCCCTTGCGAAAGCCCCAGACGATTTGGGAATAGGCACCCCAGTCGTTGAATGTTTCCGCGGCCGGGAAGGCGTTGTCGAGGCCGCGGCCGGCCTCGAACTTGCGCCACATCGCTTCGCTTTGCCATTTCACGAACGGCCAGCCGCCTTCCGCGTTGGCCGGCTTCCACTTGTAATACAGATCGACGCCATAGAGTTGGGTGCTGGAGTTCTGGCCAGTGTCGTTGGGTCCGAACGCGGCGGAAACGCCGCCTAACAGGGTTTGGGTCGGCGTCAGGTCGACCGAGACCTCCAAGCGCGGCGCGAACATCAAGTCCGAGAAACTGTTGGTTTGGCGGTCGATGGTCGGACGCTCGAAGAAGGACCCGGTGTCACCCGGATTGCGAAACGAATAGCCGGTGCCGCCCTGGCCGTTTTGCACGGCCAGCAGCGCCTGGGCATAGAACGGCACGGGAATGACCCAGGCCACCTGGGCGCCGACCCCGCGCAGGCCGTCGGGTCCTAACAGCATCCCCTGAGCCAGCGGCGCATCGACGAAATCCCAGGTGTGGGGGTGGGTCGGATTGATGCGTCCGAAGGCGGTGAAGAACTGCCCGGCTTTGGCCTGCAGGCCAAACGGGAGCGACGTGGTTTGGCCGAACGCCTCCTCGACCTCGACCGAGCTTTCATTATGGCTATCGAGTTTGAAGACGATGTTTGCGAAGCCCTCGAAATACGGGTCCACCGCGCCATCCAACGCGAGTTCCACATTGCGGGCGTTGAAGCCTTTTTGCTGCGGGTCGTGGTCGCCGACCTCGAGCGAGCTGAGATTCGGATCGGTGGAAGCGGCCGCGACAAAGATGGAGTCGAACGAGATGTTGAGATAACTCCCCCGTGGCGCGCCGGCTCCACCGAGCAGGCCTGGCGACGGGACGAGACCTGGCGAGGGACCCGCGGCAGGGGAATTGGCCACCACCGACGGATCGGTGGTCGGGAACAGTGGGGCCGCCGGCGCGGTTGGTTTGTTAGGTGGAAGCACCCCGGCGGGATTCGGCACAACCGATGCATCGGTGGTCGGAAATGCCGGAGGCGTGTCCGGCGGCGCGGGGGCGGGAGGTGATGGCGTGACCGGTTCCGGAGCGGCTTGCTTCAACGAGTTGATGAGCGTCTGCTGCGCGGCGAGTTGTTGTTTGAGGAGGTCGATTTCCGCCTGATGACGGCCCTGCATCTCCTGGATGGATTTTTGCATCTCAACGAGTTGCTTTTGAATCGCGTCGTTGGAACTGGATTGACTGGCGGGTTCCTCGGCGTGGAGACGGAGGGACATGAGAATCGTGGTGATGAAGATGGATGCGGATTTGCGGATGGACATGAGTTTGCATGATGAATGATGGGAAAAGGACGCGGGGGGACTCCCGCGTGTTAGGATCGGCGACAAACGCTGCCGCCGCGAATCGGATCAATCATTCAGGCAATAACCGGCGGCCCGTGTTCGAGCAAACTCCCGCACAAATGCAGTGGCAGGGAGCGCCGGACAAGGGCCGGAACCGGCTCCGCCCAGATGGCAAGCGCGACAAATGCCGGCGCCTGGGTGGGAACCGCCAGCGGTTGGTCGAGGGTGCCCGACTTGAGATCGGTACACAGACAGTGGTGGTCAGAATTGTTAGATCCCGAGTGAAAACGCTCATGCAACTCCAGCGAGGAGGCAAGCAGGGACAGCACGAAAACCTGGATGATCGCAAGCCACACCAAGGGCGCGAAAACGCGCATCCATCGGCTATGGCTGGGATTTTTCCTCATCGGCAAGCGACGCTACCGCATGCTCGCCGCATTGCAAGTGGATTCATAAGGGGCCGCTACTTATTGTCGCGCTGTGAGGCGAGGCGTAAGGAGGCTCCGCCTGCATCGGGCCTGATTGTCATTGCTGCGCCCTGGCGGCGGGCAGAATGTCCGCGCCACGGGCGTCCGGGCATGTCTCCCAATACGGTTCACCTAGCAGGAGGACAGGCGTCCCCGCCTGTCTGGGCCGACGGGCTTCCAGCCTGTCGCTTCAGGGGCGGACAGGCGGGACGCGCTGTCTTCCCTAACAGGTGGGACGCCCGTTTTCCCGGCGAAACGTGCCAAGGAAACTGCATTGGGTATTTCGCCCGGAGCCATCTTCTATCAAAAAACATGCGCTGCCGCACCCCCCGTAGGCGCGTTGGTCACAACGCGATGGCGGTAGCGGCGGCGGCACCCGAGAATACGGACTCGTCCCCCACCCATTCTAACGAATGCGCCTACGTGGCGCATGTTCGGAACCAGTCCTTGTATTTCAATATCTTCCGCTTGACACCGCTGCGAACAGGCGGTGTATCCGGGCCTGGCAAGGCAACTGGGATTCCAATTTCCTGGTGCGGTGGATCATGCGATGGCGCGGGGCGCCGGAGAGGACAAAGGGCAGAGTTGTCTGTGGTCGGTTGTCCGTTGTCCGTTGTCGGTTGGGGTGCTTGGGATCGGCCACGGCATCGAGCATGTCATAGTAACCCCAGATGCCGCCGCAGTCTTCCGGCGGACAGGCGCTGGCGCTGTCTAACAAAAAACCCGGTGAGGTTGCGAGAGGAACGGGCACTTGCGCAAGCGCCCGTTCCCGACGTGTCATTTGCGGTGGAGCGGGATCTGGCAGGTTTGGCGTTCCACGCGGATCACTGCTTGGCCTTGTCGAAGGCGGCATCGAAGGCGATGTTGCTCGACGGGAAGTCCACGCTGCGGACGAACGAGGAGGCTTCCGCCGCGCCATGCACGCGATCCATGCGGATGTCTTCCCACTCGACGGAAAGCGGTCCGCGATAGCCGGTGTCGTTGAGTGCGACAATGATATCCTCGAACTCGATATCGCCATGGCCCAGCGAGCGGAAATCCCAGAACCGGCGGGCATCGCCGAAGTTGGTGTGACCACCGAACACCCCGACCGTGCCGTCACCATGGCTCCACCATACGTCCTTCATGTGCACATGGAAGATTCGCGCGGCAAACTCGCGGATGAATTTCACATAATCCACGCCCTGATAGCCCAGGTGCGACGGGTCGTAGTTGAAACCAAAGCGCTTGTGGTTGCGGACCGCCGCCAGCGCGCGCTGAGCGGAGGCGATGTCGAAGGCGATTTCGGTTGGATGCACTTCGAGGGCGAAGTTCACATTGAGTTTGTCGAACGCATCAAGGATGGGCAGCCAGCGCTTGGCGAAGTCGGTGAAGCCCTTGTTATAATACTCCTGCGTGGTCGGCGGGAACGCATAGATCGAATGCCAGATGGACGAACCGGTGAAGCCATTGACCACTGCGGGGAAATCGTCCTTGCCCTTGCGACCGGGCTTGGCGTTGAAGAAGGCGCGGGCGGCCTTGGCCGTGGCGATCATCTGCTTGGCGGCGCGTTTTCTAACACCCTCGGGACTGCCATCGCCCCAGATTTCGGGCGAAAGGATCGCCTTGTGACGCTCGTCGATCAGATCGCATACCGCCTGGCCCACGAGGTGATTGGATATCGCGAAACACGTGAGTCCGTGGTCGGCCAACAACTCCCACTTTTCCTTGACGTAGGATTTCTTGGAATTGGCGGCGTCGACATCGAAGTGATCGCCCCAGCAGGCGAGTTCGAGACCGTCATAACCCATCTCGCAAGCGAGCGGGGCGAGTTGTTCGAGCGGCAGGTCGGCCCATTGGCCGGTGAAGAGTGTGACTGAACGTGGCATGGCTGATTGGGGGTTGGGGTTAGGGTTGGCGAGTTTGTAGGAAATCCCCGTGCCGAACTAAAGAAAAAAACTCAAGTTCAAGCAAGAATCTCGCGCCGCACTTGCGCTTCCCACAAGGCGCGGATGCGCGAACCCAACCGCTGCTGCGGAAGAGGCCTCCCGCAGACCCGGGACACCGGCACCGGCCCGCGGGTGGCGGAGGTCAGAAACACCTCGTCGGCGCGATCAAGATCCTCCTGCCCCAGCGGCACCTCCTCGCAGGCAATCCCATGGCGTGCGGTTAGTTCCAACACCACCCCGCGGGTGACGCCCGCCAGGCAACCGGAGGCCGGCGGTGGCGTCGCCAACACGCCATTCCTAACAAGAAACACGTTGGCCGTGGCGGCCTCGCACAAATCCCCCGCGGTGTTGAGGAACAGGGTTTCGTCAAACCCGGCGCGTGCCGCCTGATGGAGAGCCACCAGGTTTTCCGCGTAGCTGGCGCATTTCAAGCCTGCCAGCGTCCCGTGTTCATTGCGCGTCCACGGTGCGACATCGACCGCGATGCTGGCGAGCGGCGGCGTCGCGGGCAGGGCCGCCATCCAAACCAAGCGATTGCCGCCGCTGGCCACATCCGCGAGCATGCCGGTGCCGCCGGTCACGGTCAGGCGGAGGCGTGCCCGGCCGCTGCCGAAGCCTTCGAGATGCAGCAATCGCTCCATGGCCTCCGGCAAATTCGCGAACTGCCGCTGCGGCGCCACCCATCCGAATCTCGCGCAACCCGCCGCCAGTCGCTCAAGGTGGCGTTCCCAAAACACCGGCTTGCCGTCCAGCCCCAACAGGGTCTCAAACAGCCCCAAGCCCAGGATCGCCCCGCGATCCAGCGGCGAAGCCGGAAAGGCCCCCGCCTCCACCCATTGACCGTTACACCAGAGCGTGCTCATCGGCGGCGATCCTAGCCGGAGCGCCGCCGACTTGTAAACCCTGGAGGTTCCCGTCATTTTACCAGCCTTTGTCCCTGGCCACATTTTCACGTGGGCGATTCGGAGCTCGCCCCTGCCGATTCCCCGCTTGGCTATGTTCAATCATTCGACTAACCTCGCCCGCATCAAGGTCTCTCATCCCTTCACCATCCGCATCCTGATCGTCCTCGCCGGCCTTGCGATTCTCGCGCTGGGGCTGGTGGCCACGCGCGTCCTCGTCAAGCCCGCCTCGTTCGGTTTTCTCACCGGCGCGCTCACCCTCGGCGGCGGCTTGATCATCTGCGGCTTGTTTTCCCTCCGCAACTGCTGGCATGGCATCATCGGTGCCGGGATCGTCGCCCTGCTAGGCGCGTGCCGCGGCATCGAGAACCTCGCCGCACTCCCGGGGTTTTTGTTAGGTGATCGCGTGCGGGGCGCGGCACCGCTGTTGGAATCCGCCGTGGCGCTGATCTGCATCCTGCTTTTCATCCGCATCGTGCGCAGCTTGTTTGCGGAGAAGAAACGCCGGCTGTTGGCCGAGGAGCATGATGACTAGATCGCCGCGCGGCAAAATGGGCTGGCCACCCTATTGGTCGCGCATCAGGGTTGCAGTCCGGGCCGCGGCCGGTCACACTGGCGCGCCATGTGGACATCCATTCGCGAATTTGACGACATCCGTTACGAAACCACAGAGCAGGGACGCATTGCCAAAATCACGATCAACCGGCCGGAAGTGCGCAATGCCTTTCGGCCGGAAACCGTCGCGGAAATGCTCCAGGCCTTCGAACTGGCGCATGAGGATCCCGCCGTCGGCGTGATCATCCTGACCGGGGCCGGTGATCTGGCGTTCTGTTCCGGCGGCGATCAGAAGGTCCGCGGCCATGCCGGATACATCGGCGAGGATGGCATCCCGCGCCTCAATGTGTTGGATTTGCAAAAGAAGATCCGCTCCCTGCCCAAACCGGTGGTGGCGATGGTCGCCGGCTATGCCATCGGCGGTGGCCACGTCCTCCACATCGTGTGCGATCTAACGATAGCGGCGGACAACGCGCGTTTCGGCCAGACCGGCCCCAAGGTCGGTTCGTTTGATGGAGGGCTGGGTTCGAGTTATCTGGCACGCATTGTGGGCCAGAAGAAGGCCCGCGAAATCTGGTACCTCTGCCGCCAATACGACGCCCAACAAGCGCTGGACATGGGCCTGGTCAACACCGTGGTGCCCCTTGCCCAACTCGAAACCGAAACCCTCAACTGGTGCCGCGAAATGCTCGCCCACTCGCCGCTGGCCCTGCGCTGCCTCAAGGCGGCTCTCAACGCCGATTGCGACGGCCAGATGGGTTTGTTAGATCTGGCCGGCAACGCCACCCTGCTCTACTACATGAGCGAGGAGGGCCGGGAGGGCAAGCAGGCCTTCCTCGAAAAACGTCCGCCGGATTTCTCCAAGTTCCCGCGGGTGCCGTGAGTCCGCGCGGTGCCGCGAATCGACCCTAGGACGACGAACGCTGTTGTCTAACAATCTCGCGGGTTGGGAGCCTGCGCGCCGGAGGGAGACTTGCCGCGCTTCACCGCGGTCCGGATGCAACTCCCGTACTCCAGTCCGACGGACGCCGCCTTCCAGGTGCCTGCGTCATCTGCTGCCGCATGGACGCCCCTCGCGCCATCCGGTTCGCCGCGCACCGGCCTCCAGGCGGGGGGATCCTGTCTCTAACATAAAAATGGCGCCCGCCAGCTCCCCGCTGTCTTCCCACGCCTCCCTGGGCGCTCCCAGGCGCGCTTGGAGCGTCCTTGCGGCGCTTGGGCGACCCGTGCCTTTGCCGCCCCGCCACGGATGTACCAAGCGCCGCAGCGCAGAGTCCACCGGGTATTTTCACCTCAGGAATACCAGCTTCAAATTCAATATAATGCTTGTATTTCCAACGGTTTGCATACAGCATGAAGCCATGTTTGAACCACTCCCGAGCCACCCCGCCGACCTGCCCGAAAACCCACTGCCCCAACTCCTCGAAGAGGTCTTTTTCGCGCCCTTGCGCGAGGTCATGGAAGGCGGCTTGAAGGTCCGCTCGTGCAAGATACTCGAGGATCTGCCCTTTGTCGTCCTGTGTGTCCTGCGCGTGCTGCAATCTTCCAAGTCGGGACGCGATTTCATCCAAAGCCACGGCATCCCCAGCCTGCCAGGTCTCAACCTGGCCAACTACTTCGGCAGCCTCGGCAGCAAACGCCGCCTCGCGCTCATCTCCTCCACCAACCATGCCATGACCTCCCGGCTGCGACCCGGCCTGCGCGCCCACCACGACCTGCTCGCCAGCCTTCCCGAACTGGACGGCTGGGAGGTTTGGGCCGGCGACGGCCATGCCATCGCCCACGCCACCCATGATTGCCGCAACAGCAAGGATGCCCACTCTCCAGCCCATGCCATCTACAAGCTCGATCTGCGCACCGGGTGGGCCGACTTCATCGACCTGGTCCGCCCCACCGCCGCCGGGGTCGAGCACGAGATGACCACCCTCAGGCGCCAGGACAAGGACCAGTTGCGCTGTGGCGCTGCCAAGGGCAAGTCCACCCTCATGGTTTACGACAAGGCCGTCGTGGATTTCCAGTTCGCCTACAACCTCAAGCAAAGCAGGAGCATCTATCAGGTCACCGGCTGGAAGGACAACTTCTCCCCCTTGACCGTCATGCCCCGTCCCATCGACCGCGGCAACCCCGCCAACGCCCTGGTCATCTCCGACGAGACGGTCTATTTCAACAACACCCCCGGCGTGTGGCGGCGCATCACGGCAAGCTGCCCCGACAGCGACGAGCTCTACGTCACCCTCACCAACGAGATGACCCTGCCGCCCGGCGTGCTCAACCAGGTCCGGCGGCTGCGCTGGAACATCGAGAAGATCTTCGACCAGCATGAGCGCAAGCTCGACGAGACCAAGGCGTGGACTGCCAACGACACCGGCAAGCGCATCCAAGCCATTGCCATCTGCATCGCCCACAACCTGCTGCGCCTCTTCGGCGCGAAAATCGAGCGCGAGGAGGGCATCGTCGACACCAAGGTCATCCGTGCCTGGCACCAGCGCCTGGCCGACCGGGCCAAAATGGCCGCGCAAGCGGGCCGGGAGCTGCCGCTAAAGCTCTACCGGGACCTCTACCGGCCCACGGAAGTCAGTCTGCAGTTCATCCGCTGGCTACGCTCCATGCTCCTGCGGGCGACCTGTTACAGGGAAGCTCTGGCGCTGTTGCGCCCACTCATGGAGAAATATCTTTGAGATGTTAGACAACAGCGTTCATGCCTACCTATGCATGCCTATGCATGTGCGGTTGCGGATTCCATCTCGGGCATGCCAGCCGTCAGGCAAACTTGGATTTGACATCGTAGGCGTGCGCGATGGAGCCCTGCCTGGTATCCGCGGTCTCGTCCTTGGGCAGGAAGGACCGGACGTATTCAACCTTCACCTGTCGGGGCGCGACGGTCACGCGCAGGTAGCCGGAACTGGGGAGTTTCTTGCCGGATGCGTAACGCTCCTCGTTGTAGGCAACGTAGCCATGATCGGAGGGCATCGGGACTTCCTGATAGATGATGCCATCCTTTTCCTGCTGGCAGTAAAGGTGGTCGTGGCCTTGGAAGAAGATGTTCACCTTGTGCTTCACCATGAGCTGGTGGATTGGCAGTTCCCAGCCCGGACGCTTCTGGGCGAAGGAGCCTTCGCCTTTACAGCCCTGACCGCCCCATTCGTAGAGATCCGCCTCGTCAACGCCGCCGCGGCCGGAACCCAGCACGTGGTGAGCAAAGACGAATCTGTATTTTGCCTTGCTGGTTTCGAGGGTTTTCTTGAGCCACTTGTACTGGGCGTCGCCGATGGTGATGTCCCACCAGTCGCGGTTCTTTTTATCTTCGTCACGACCGCCACTTCCGCCGCCCTTATCGCCCTTGACCTTCGGGCCGAAGCCGCTATCGACGAGCGCTGCGGAGTGCCAGTAGTTGTCGAGGATGACAAAAAGCGCGTCGCCCCAGATCCAGGCACAATAGTTCTTGAGCAGACCGATGTCTTTCAACTGTGTGGGATTGCCCGAGTAGAAGGCGTCGGGAGCAGGCGTTGGGTAGAGATGGTTGCGGGCCACCTGGACGCCCACGGCGACGTCGCGACGCTCGTCGGTCTGGTTATAATTGAAGAGTGAGGCCTGTTCATGGTTGCCGTTCATCAGGAAAATCGGAGCGGTCTGGCCGACAAGTCCGAGGAACGGACGCTGCAGCAGGTAGGGTTGGGCGAGCGACGTTGGCGTGATCGCGCGGACCCTTGCCACACTGAAATCATCGCCGATGCAGATATGGAAGTCCGGCCGGTCCATGGCGGCCGTCAGGAGGGTGCGCGCATAGAGATCGGGGTGACTGCTCTGCGGACGTTCGGGGTGCGAATCGCCCTGAACCGTGAAGACAAACGTCGATCCCGGCGCACGCTGGGTGGCAAAACGGCATTCGGCACGCTGGGTGAAGGTACCCGCACCGGCTCTGCGATAGCTGAGACGGTAGAAATATTCGGTGTTAGGCTCGAGACCGTCGAAGACCACCTCGGTGGGTTCTCCATCACGGAAAGCCATCACCGCGGTCGTTCGGTTGTACTTGCCCGGGACTGTGCCGATCTCGAAGAAGCCTTCCATCGGTTCCTTGGCCAGCGCACTCGCAGTTACGGTTTTGTCGGTCGCGCGACCGAGCACCACGGAGAGCTTGGAGAATTCGGCCAAGGTTTCCGGCAGGACGTATTCGCCCTGAAAGGCCGGGCCACGGGCCTTGGACTGATCAGCGCCTTGGCCGGCCTTGCCGCCCTTGCCCTTTGCGTCTTGAGCGGAAGCGCAGGGCAGGAACGTCCAGCCCAAGGTCGCAGTCATCAGCCCGAGAAACTCACGGCGCATGAAGTCGCTGGCTGCTGGTTGGTAGAATGGGTTGGACTTTTCAGGGGCGGAGTTGGCAGAACTCATGGGGCTATTGCTCGGGGTGGAAATGGAACTGCCCGGGGAGCGGAAAGTTGCATTATATTCCAATCAGGAAGGTTGAGAAAATTGCGGTCTTAATGGTGGCTTAATCCTAGCCGGCCAACACCACCCCCAGCGGCGCGAGCCAGCGCCTTGGGAGGTGATAAATCAAGGAGTTGTCATTCTGACGAATCACTGGATTTTCAGACTCCCTTTACCCTTGATGAACTTGGGAGCGGTCACCGCGCTATAGCTGCCGGCGGGCTGGAGCTTGCCATCGAGGTAGAGTTTGCCGATGTGCATCTCACCCGTGAAATTCAGCTCCAGCATGGCGCCGTCGGCAACAGAGACTTCGGTCTTGTCGCCCAAGCCCCGCGCATTCGTCAACGACAGCGTGCCCTGCTTCACTGTCGTGGGGCCGGTGTAGGTGTTAGTTCCCGACAGCGTCCAGGTGCCGCTGCCGGATTTTGTTAGCGAAGTCATCGCCTTGCCATTGCGGTCATAGACGTTGTCGATGTTAAAGGCGAGTTCGCCGGTGCCCGCGCTTGAGCCGGCTAGGACGACGGTCTTGCTCTCCGCAAAACCAGACATCACGAAAGCGCTGGTCAGTTTCAGCAGGCCCGTGCCGGATTGGTCCAGGGTGATGGTGTCCCCGCCGCCCGGCAGGTTCAGGTTGCGGTCGGTGGTCTCGCCCTTGCCGGTATACAGGAGGGTGCTGCCGCCGCTGATCATGATCTCCGCATCGGCATCGGCTCTCGGCGCGCCCAGGCTGCTGCTGGCCCTGCGTTGCGCCATGCTGTTGAATGAATTGATGCTCAAGGTGCCGCCGGTGATGATGGTCTGGCCGGTGTAGGTATTGGCACCGGAGAGCTTGAGCGTTCCGACGCCGCATTTCTTCAACGTCACGCGGCCGCCACCCGGACCCTGGGAATCCGCGATATTGATAGAGAGCTCCTGCACCGTCGCGGCACCTGTCGTATCCAGACCGAAGGTGGCACCCGCCATCAGGCCGTTCTGGCTGATGCCGACGGTGAGGTTTTTGAGCATGGTTCCCGCCTGCGCGATGGTGAATTCGCCTGCGCCGCCGACATGCAAGCGCAGTTCGCCCGCCGCGCCATTCACGCTGATATTTGCCGGGGTCCAGCGGGCGGGATCATTGTCGTAGAGCGACGACATGACTTCCAGGAGCCCCACCTCAACTTTGGTGGCTCCCATATACGAATTGCGCCCGAGAAGCTTGATCGCCCCGCTTCTGATTCCATGATCGACGGGATGCCCGGTCTGCGTGAGGCCGCCCGGCCCGCTGATGCCGCCTTCCTTGTTACTGAATTCCAGGGAATCGTAAGCATGGACTGTGGTATTTCCATTCAACTTCACGGGCCCGTTCCAGTGGGCATTACTGCCGGCGGAAATGCATCCACCGTTAGAAGTGAGCGAGTTCGTCACCGGGGGACCGTCGAAACTGATGGTCCCGCTCTTGTTCACCGTTACAGGACCGGTCCCCAACCCCTGGTCGTGCATCGAGACACAGCCGTCATTGATTGTGGTTCCGCCACTGAAGGTGTTGGTCGCATTGGTTAGATAAACCGTGTGTGGGCCGTTCTTGATCAAGCCGCCGGCACCGGCGATGGCGCCCGGCAGGAATACGCGCGTGTCATCGGTTTCGAGTCCGTCGATTGTGAAATCCGCATCGAGCCTGAGCGGCGCCTTGATGGTGACCTCCGCGCGATTCTGGCTGTTGAGGTAGGGCAATGCGCCGTGCGTTTTGCTCTTGGCGAATACCAGCGTGCCTTTGGAGGTCAGCGTCAGGGCGGAGCTGCCAAAATTGAGCTGGTTGAGCACGAAATCGTCCGCGGACTCTCTCGTCACCTCGTATTTGCCCTGCGAATAGAAATTGAGGATGGCGTCTGAATCTCCGCCCGCGGCAGGTGCCGCAGCCGACCCCAATTGGGTCTTCCATTGCGCGGCGTCAGCGAACGCACCCGAATTGCTAGAAGCCCGGGTGAAGTGCATGGGTGCCTCGGTCTTCACCACCTGCACGGTATAATCCCTGGTCGATTTATCTTGGGCGGTGATGGTATAGGTCTGCGGCTGGCTGAAGTCCCTCACCGTGCCGGAGGCCGGATTTGCTTTGGCGAAACGCGCCAGCTCAAATGTCGGGGCAAGCGCCTTCACGTCGGTGGTTTCGGGAACGTAGAGCGTGATGGTGGAGCCGTTGATCGCGCCATAGACCGAATCCGGCAGGCGCAAACGATAGATCTCTTTCACCGTCCATAGGGCCGTCAGTTCAGCCGGAAAGGAATAGCCCCTGCTCTCACGCTTCCGGCGGACGAAGGGCTTGTCGTCCTTGACCCGCAGCTCAGGACCGGGATTCTCGAGCTTCTCCTTGGTCGGCGGCAATTTCGCCGCTTTCGCCGTATCGATGTACTTGGCCAAATCGCGCATGGCGATGACATGGTAATGGTTGTCCTTCAGGTAATCGACCATGTCTTCGAACAGATCCGGATCGGTTCCGCAACCTGCATGCTCCATGTCCGGCGTGCCATGGAAGCAAAGCACGACCACCCTGCCGGCGGTGGCCTGTTGGACACTGCTGATAAAACCCTCCATGGTCATCCCCACGCCGCCGACGGCAAACGAGGGAATGTCGAACGGGTTGTCCACAGCGGGTCGATAGGTTCGTCCATAGCCACCTCTGGCGAAGATATACCCCCAACTGCTCAAGAGAGGATAAAACTTCGGATTCACATCATAGAAAGGCCAGCAGAAGGTTGTCGGCCTGGGAATCCTGTTGGCGATCATTTCGTCTTCCAGGGTCCACACGTATGCCTGGCAGCCTCCGACATCCGTATGCGACAATTGTCCATGGCCCCGGGTATGATTGCCGATCTCGAACCCCTCCCCGGCCATGGTTCTGATCTGCGACCACGTCATATACCAATCCTTGCGCTCGCGGAACAAATAGGCGTCCGATACATAAAACGTGCCGCCAAAACCACGCTTCCTGAGGATGGGCGCCGCGACGGTCGCATGACTGGCACAACCGTCGTCGAAGGTGAACACCACGGTCTTGTCCGGGATGGGTTTCTTGATGATCCCGGTGGGATCGTCGGCCTGTGCCGGCTCGGCCCGCCCAATGGCTGGGCCTCCAACGAGTATGGCACACATCAGCCCCATTTGCATTCGCTTGATCGTGGTGATTGTTTTGCGGTTCATTCGGGTTGTATGTTAGATCCGTCTCTATTCGATTATTTCGCGCTCATCAGGCGCACCGGGCCGAGCAGGCCGGATGGCAGTAGTGGATCGGTTGGTTTATATGGGTTCCAGGTGGTCCATGTGAGACGATCCTTCTCCGGCAGGCCGGAGTCCCTGATGAGACGGTTCGGCCAGAGGTTGACGACTTTCACTTCGAGAGCGTTGTGGCCGGCTTTCGCCGCCGCAGACACATCCACGCGGAACGGCCGTTTCCACAAAATGCCGAGATCCTTGCCATTCAGCGTGACTTCGGCGATCACCGCCACGCTGCCAAGATCGAGATACAGCGGCTGGTCATTCCCTATCAGGTTTGCCGTAAGATTCAGGGTTTTCGAATAAACGGCCGTGCCAGAGAAATACCTGACCCCGGTGTCGGCGTGTTCACTCCACGATATCAGTTTATCCAGTGTCACCTTATCCGGCGCTCCCCAGTTAGGCGGGAATCTTAATTCCCACGGTCCGGTGATCTCCTGTACGGCCTTCAACTCCTTGAAATTCTCTTCACTCTGGATTCTGGTTTCTGGTGTCTGGTTTCTCTCCCTGAACACCACGAAGACCGACTCAGTCGGTTCCAGCCGCAAGGGCACGCGCACACAACCGTTGGTTTCGCTATAGGCCGCCACGCGTTCGATCCTCCCTGTTTCCGGGTGCCACAGTTCCGGACGCTTGCCACTCGCGCGGAATAGGCACGCACCGGTCACCGGATCATTCATCTTGTTGGCGACAAAATAGATGTCAGCGCCATCCGCAGTGCGCCTGTGAGCAAACCGGACCCGGCCTTTGAGCTGCGCCTCCATATCGAAATCGGGAGGCACATTCATGCCGGCAAATATTTTCTCCGGGGTGCTGCCCCAAACAACCTTGCCCTTGCCGAGCGCATGCTCGCCAGACCCGGTAGTCCCGGCGTCCTTGCCCCACAACTCGTCGGCAAGCCGCTGGATCTCCGCATCGCATTGCGGATAGCCTATCAGGCTTGGCGATTTCAGCGGCCGCGTGCCGAGAATCGTGGCACCATCCTTGACCAATTCCTTGATGCGTTGCAGCACCGCCGGGGTCATGGTTTCAAACGCGGGAATCGGGCGCTGAAAGATGGAGCCGCCATACTGGCCGCCGTCGTAGCCGCCGTAAATCGACACCGGCTGATTGTCGGCATTGTAGGATGGCAGCACCAACAGGCGATACTGCCCGCCCTCCGGCAGGGTGAGCATGCCATTCCTGACAGTCATGCGATTGGTCAAAACTTCCGCCGGACATCCGTCGAAGTTATATCCCGGACGCTCCGGCCATTCGCCACCCCGCTGCGTTGAGGGAATCGGATAGTCAATCTGCGTCGGCGATCCTTCAGGCGCGAGAAAACAGATATCGGCCACGAACACACCCTGTTGGAGCAGGAACTGGGTGCGTGTTAGATATTCATTCCACGCGCGGGACAAGTCCCACCAGGTCTGGGTGCGGTCGAAGTGCGAACCGATGACACCAAACGTCACACCCGGCACGCGCTTGGGCCACGGCTGCATGACAAAGCGGTGGAAGACCAGGCGGTTGATGCCCTCGCTGAACGCCCAGTCGGCGGCGGTTTTGAACGTTGCAGGATGGAACGTCCACCGGTCATCGCCGCTGGTAAACGATTCCGCCGGCACAATATTCTTGCCGTAAGTATGGGCCGCCGAGGCCATGCGCGGCACCCATTCGGGCCCGAAGGCGGCATTGTGCATCCAGAACTCGCCCATCGGCATGTCCGCCTGGCCGGCATAGCGGTATTCATCACAGATGCCGTTGTAGGCTTCGATGCTCAACTGCATCCCGTGCTGGTGGGCCAGTTCGCACAGCCGCCCGGCATAATTCTCCTTCATCAACTGGGCGATAACCTCGCGGAAATCCCACAGGAAACGTTCGGAAACCTCCAGGCTGCCCACCACCCGCCCGGTAAGAACCGGCAGATACTCTAACAGGCAGTAGCCGCAGCGCTTCTGGAATTCCTGGCGCATCAGTGGCGTCCAGTTCTGCGTGCCCACTTCCCAACTGTCAATATGGGTGGCACCAAAGGTTTTGCCGGCCTCCGGACCCACTGCGTCAATCAACTTCTGGAGAAACCCGGCGAAGTGCGCGTCCATGGCGGCTTTGCTCAGCTTGTCGCACTCCAACCCCTCGCCCTCGGGAGTTGTGGGACGGTTTTTCACGCCGGTCGGCGTGTGGCCAAAACGCAGGATCGTCCAGTTGCCCGGCGGCACGTCCCACTTCAGGTTGCCTTTGGCATCAAGTTTGGCTGATAGATCCACGATCCTGTCGCGTGGCACGCACAGTGCGGGGTCGATCACCGGCCACTTGGGATGGGTCAGCACGCGCCGGGGTTGGCCGACTGAATTGTTGTAGTCTTCGAGTCCGCCAAAGCTCTTGGTGGAGCCGTAATGCTCAATGCGATAGCCTTTGCCATCCTCATCGCCTTTGGGCGTGGGAAAAGCCAGCAAGGCGATGTCGCGGTAGTAATCCAAATTCATGAATGGCCGCGGCACTGGCGCATCCAACTGCTTGGGCCCGGTCACCTGCAGGGCGGAGGTGACCACGCGCTGGCAGTTATTTTCGGGCGTGTTCCAAGGTCCGCCGCTACCGGCCCAGCCGGCATCATTGTTGATACTCACATCCAAGCCCAGCCGCTTGGCTTCAGCGATGAGGTGCTTGAACAACTCCAGCCACAACGGGCTCATGAAGCGGGCCGGACCTGGCGGCATCTCCTGGGTTCCATCGAACACCAGCAAGCCGCCGATACCGGCGCGTTTCATTCCTTCCAGGTCAGCGGTGATGCCCTCCTTGGAAAGGTTGCCATCCACGATGAACGCATAGACCCACGGACGTGACGCCGCCGGGGGCGTGGCGAATTGCTGCGCCAACGAATCCGCGGCTTGCGTCACGTTCGCCGTGAGCAGACCCATCAATACCGTAGTAAGGATCCGCTCACGTTTCATGGTCATTGCATTTCATCGGGTATATTTTCCTTACTTCGCCGTGATCGGTTTCACAGGGAGTAGATCCAGGATGACGTGGGCATAGAGACGGTGCCCGAAATCGTTAGGATGGTTGACGTTATTGCCGCTGATATCCGAGAAGTTCTTACTCTTGAGGATTTCGATCCAAGGCGTCGTCACATCGGCCAGCGCCATATTTTCTTTCACCAGCTCGCCCAGGAATTTTGCCTTCCAAACGAAACCCTCGGCACCGGCAAAGAGCGGATTCATCGTCATGGGGGAGACCATCACGATGTCGGCACCAGGATTCTGGGCAATGACATCATCGCGCATTTTGGTCATCTTCTTGTCGTAGCTGCCGCCGTCATTCATGCCGAAGGCGAGGAAGACCAGGTCCGGTTTCTCCGCCGTCACCTTGGGAACCATCTCCACCCCCCAGCCCGCTTCCGCGCCGGCGGCACCGAAATTGACCAGCGTCACCTTCGAACCGAAGCGCTTTTGGAGCGTGTTGGCGACCAACTGCGGATAGCATGGCTGATAGGGTTCGGCCAAGGCTTGCTCGAATCCTGAAGCGTTGAATCCCTGGGTGATGCTGTCACCAAGGGCCACCAGCTTGATCGGCTGTTTGGCCCTGAGCTTGGCCAGCACGCGTGTGAGCCGTTCGGGCTGTGGCTTGTACGGTACGGGCCAGGGATCGGTCTTACGCCAATACGACACCTGCATCTGCAAATCATGGAAGAACCGGCCCTCGGAATGCAGGACGGTGGCAAACATGTTAGGGCTGCCCTTCGGCGGCATCATCTGCGCGTGCGTCTTGAACGGAATGCGCGAGTTAGGCGTCAACTCGATGATCTTGCTACCCGGTTTCCAAGTGTAATCCTTGCCCTCCTCATAGTGAAACTTCTGATCCGGATGGTCGATCCAGATTTTGTCGCTGGGAATGAACAGCAATTTGCCGGTGGCCAATTGCTTGCCTTCCTCCAGGATGAAAAGGACCGGCTCCTTGTCACTCGCCGGGGATGTCCAGAGCGGTTCGCCAAGCACCATGCCCGGGCCGGCTCTTTCCAACTTCTCCGCCTTATCCGACGCTTCGTCGGCTTTCAGCATCATGCTGGTGCAGGAAAGCCCCAGCACCGCGCCTATCATTATGTTTTTCATATATTTCGTTTTTTGTTTCTTAGATACTATCACTTGCTTTCGATCAAAATCTTCTCCCAGTAGCCATTCTCGAAGTTCCAGTCGGTGGGCTGGTTGAGGAGTTCCAGAAGGATGCTCTTGCCCTTGTACTCGGAGAGGTCCACGGCCACATCGAGCCAGCCGTTGGTGGCGGTGGTTTTGCCAACCGGCTTGCGGAGCAGTTCCTTGCCGTCGGCCTTGACGATCAGATCCCAGTCGCCCAGCGGGTGATGGCCGACGGTGAGCTTGAGCGTCGTCTTCCTGCCAACCGGGATGTCGACCTTGCGGCTGAGCACACACGGGATATTGGGTTCCTTCGGGTAGGTGGCGATCACATTCTTGCGTCCCAGCTCCGTGGGGCGCAGGCCGGGATCCATATAACTATTACAATTGGCGATGGACCAGCCGGGAGCCACCTTGTCGAGGGCGGCTTTCATGCCTTTGGCGGATCCGGGAACGGTGATCTGAGCCATCTCGGCCTCGGTGAACTTGCTCCCGGCGATGGGGCCCGGGGCCCAGGCCAACTCCAGCTTGCTGGGTTTGGGGGCTTTGACCGGGATGAGGAAAAACTCCTCGCCCTTGGCGTTTTTCTCAATCCTGCCGCCCTCTTTCACGATCGCCTGGCGCGCCAGCTTCTCGCACACATTCAACAGTGCTGGCACGTTGTAGGCGGTGAAACTGAAAATGGTCTTTTCATTGAGTTCCTTGGTGAAGCGCTCGGGGAGTTTCGAGAATCCGAGAGTGGTAAAGAGAACGCCGCCTGCGCTCGAGGGGTTGCAATCGGAGTCCTCACCGCATTGGCAGGCGATTTTCATCGTCTGGTCGAGGTCGCCCTTGCCGTAGAGCAGGCCCATGAGGACATAGGCGCCGTTGATCTTGCACTCGACCCCGTCAAGTGCCGTGGGGGCCTTGTTGTACTCGCGGTTCTTCCGGTATTTATCCTCACAACGCTGCCAACACGCCAGCCATGTCGGACACTCCTTCGACCACTTCAACATATCGCGAACCATCTCGGCATACTGGCTGTCGGCGGGGATGGCCTTGAGC
>Ga0118677_10002148_pt1 | contig 40184 bp, 31 predicted proteins | sample AliMusrvi5mmetaG_FD_86154 | JGI IMG/M metagenome (GOLD analysis project Ga0118677, IMG submission 86154) | reverse complement strand
GAGCTTACCGGGCGGTGGACAACCACGCCCGGCATCGGCTGCGTCAGTGGTTGAATGGCAAACAGCGGAGTCGGGGCGTGAACGCGATACGCCACGCGCCCCTGTATCTGCACGGGGACTTGGGATTGCTACGACTGGCCCCAACGACCGCTAACCGCTCGTGAGCGAACGCCTGAAATCTCTTGAACGGAAGCCGGATGCCCGAAATGGGCACGTCCAGTTTGACGAGCGGGGAGTGGAAACGAAGCGAATGGCGGGACATTCAGACACCGGCAACCGAAAGGGCCGGACACAGTTACGGCCCGCCTCCACGCCACCGCGCCACTCCTCGACTCCACAAAAGACCATTGAAACCGGTTGCGGCAGGTTTGGAGTCCCGCCTTTAGGCGGTTTCTGAGCCGCGCCGCCTAAAGGCGGGACTCCAAAGCGGGTTTTCAAAAAGCTCTTAATCTCCCCTTAAGGTGCGGCTGCTCATCCTGCATCAGATTATGAAGAATTACGTCAACTCGATCGCTTCCTGCGCCCGTACGTCCGTCGCCTGGCTTATCCCCGGTGCGGTAGATCAGCGGACGTTCTTGCCCAATCGGAAGGATGGACGATAACGGGGAGCTTCACTTCCTATCCGAGAGATGATCGATTCATGAGAATTCGCGCCTGGATAGTAGATGACGAGCCGCCAGCCCGGGCCGGACTCCGGCATATGATTGAGTTGGAACCGGGGTTTGAAGTTATTGGCGAAAGCCAGAGCGGGCAAGAGGCGGTCGCCGCTATTAAGGAGCATCACCCGGATTTGGTTCTTCTGGATATCCAGATGCCCGATATGAGCGGCCTTGACGTGATTCGGGCGCTGCCACCTGACCAGCGGCCTGCCACAATTTTCGTCAGCACTGGCGGTCAGCACGCTCTTGAGGCATTTGAAGTTCATGCCCTGGACTATTTGCTGAAACCGTGCAAGGCCTCGCGGCTGCAGGAGGCATTGCAGCGAGCACGCGAGCTCCTCAGGGCGCAGCCAGCGGAGGATACGAATGCAGCCCTCGACCCGCAGGAAATGCCTGCGGATTCATCTCAACGTCCCAGTCATATCACTGTGAAAACGGGGGGCCGGACCGTCTTCATCCCCGTGGCGGAGTTGGATTACATTGAATCGGCTGCCAACTATGCCATCCTCCATGTAGGAGTCGAGAACCATGTTCTGCGCGAAACGCTCATGAAGCTCGAGGCTAAATTGCCGCCCCAGCAGTTCCTCAGGGTGAGCCGCTGTGCGATCGTGAATCTCGACTTCATTAATGAAGTGAACCGAGCCCCGCGTCGGGAGCGAGTTCTGGTCCTGAAGAACGGCAAAGAAATTGCCGTGACTTGCGGGGTCACCGAAATTCGCCGAAGACGAGAAAGCCTGCGCTCCGGCTGTTCCGTCGAGCAGGCGATTCGCAGCGCCAAGCCTCTCCGGGATGGGATTGGGCCGGAAAACGAGTCCCCTGCGATGTGAGGCCAGCCGCCGGGCGGCAGGGCTTTATCGCCGGACCGTCCCGCTCAGGCAATCGCGCGGCAAAGCGCGGAGCCCGCTGGCGCGGGTTTTGAGCGACAGGGTCTAACCTCAGCCTGGTTTTTTCACACTCGACTTAAAACGCTAGCAAGCCGGAGCGCCGGTCTCCGACCCGGCGTCGGCCAAATGGCTGGGAGACGCCGGGTCGGAGACCGGCGCTCCGGCGGGTGTGAAATGCTCTGTTTAGGATTCCGACAGGTGATTCAATTCCGCTGCCACTCGGGAAATGGCAGGCTGCCACTCTGCCTCATGTTGCTGGCGGAACAAGCGCATTGTGGGATACCACGGTGTAGTTGGCCGATCCAGGAGCCATCGCCAATCGGGCGTATGCTGGATGAATGTCCAGACAGGTTTCCCGAGTGCTCCGGCCAAGTGGGCCACGGCGGTGTCAACGGAGATCACCAAATCCATCTGCTGCATTATCGACGCCGTGGACTTAAAGTCGGTCAGGACGGCGGACAGGTCAATCAGGTTTGGGAAGGAGCCAATACAGCTCTGGTCCCTGGCAGGGATCATCGCCTGGAGGCTAAAGAAAGTTATACCTGGGCACTGAAGAACGGGCGCCACTTCTTCCAGGCGCATCGAGCGCAACGCATCCTTATCGTGCTTCGGATTGCCAGCCCAGGCCACGCCCACTTTCAGATACTCCGGAGGAACTGCTGGCAAGTTACCGTCCGGCGGCGCAGCCAGATAAGGGATGTCAGTCGATACAGTTGCCCAATTAATCCCGAGCACCTTGGGCAAGCTCATGATGGGAATGTAGGCATCGAACGGAGGCGGGGGCTCATCCACCGGGATGACAAGATCGGCACAATCGGAGCCCGCAAACAGGCTTTGCAGAGGCGCCTGGCATTCGAGGATCACCCGCGCCACTCGCCGACGTGCTTCACGGACGAATCGCACAAATTGAATCATATCTCCGTAGCCCTGCTCCGCGTGTATGAATAGAGTCTTCTCAGGGAGAGGATCCCCGTTCCATACAGGTTGCGGGTAGGACCGGGAAGGGGCGATTTGTCCATCGCGGCCCCAGCGCCATTCATACTCAGAAAATCCTTCTTCCAGGCGGCCGGCTACGAGCAAAGCGACGGCGCGACAGCAGCGGGTTAATTCGGACTTGGGATGCAGGGCTAACGCGTGGTCATAGGCAGCAAGCGCCTGCTCGAGCTGGTTGAGTTCGCGGAGCGAGGCCCCAAGATTCTTCCATGGCAAGTAATTGCCGGGATCCAATTTGAGCGCCTGCTGATAATGAAGGATCGCCCGTTCGTGCTCCCGGTTTTCCCGACAGGCATTCCCAAGCCAATAGTGAGCTTGGGCGCACCCTGGATCCAACTCGACGCAGCGGGTGAAACACACCGTCGCTCGCGCATAATCAAGGCAGGCCATGTAGGCACTGCCCAAGCGGCTGAGTGCCCCGACCGACTTTGGCTGAAGCTCCGCCGCCCGCCGGAGGCAGCTCGCAGATTCTTCGAACTTGCCGTTTTGGTAGAGAGCGGTTCCCAGCACCAGCAAGGCACTCACGGTATCGAGTGCGCTGGCCTGCAGTGGCCGGCGAACGACTTCGTCATCCCTTCCGGCAAGGTGCCCCGCGGAATCGGAGCCGAATCGGTTGTCAGGCGCGCTCGCACTCGCAACGTCTCCCACGGATGGACACCCTTTCAAGCCACTTCGTCCAGGAGGGTGCGCGAAGAGTTCTGCTTCTTGGTCGCGGTTTGGTCGGTCTGGGAATTGCTAGTGTTGGACGCGTCGCTGCTCTGGGTGCCTTTTTTCGCGGCCTTGGCTTGTTCCTGCTGGATTTCCAGTTCGACTAACTGGATCTCCAATTCCAACGCTTTGACTTTTGCCTCCTTGGTCGTGGCGTCGTCTGTCGTGCTCTGGTTTTCGGAACTCAGCTCTTTTACCAGCGTCTGCAATTTCTGTTCGAGCTTGGCTATCGTGCTGCTACCACTGGTTGTGGAACTTGAAGATGATCCGGATGAGGCGGTCGAGACGGCTGATATAGTCATAAGGATTGTTCTTTATAGGTGTAATTCCATTGCTGATTTAGCAAGCGAGTCGCGGAGCATCGTAATGGCATGCCATTCTCTTTCTTGACGTTTTCATTTGGCCAGTTCGATTACAGCCGAGTTCCATGCTCTTTTCACTCTATGCACGTTATCGGACATAATGACGAGAGCCTTGAGCCGGCCCCCCCGCGTTTCATCCCGTTTCCGACCGCTTCCATCCCAATTGCGACAACCATCCGTTCGACAAGCCGCTGAGCTTGTGCCCCAGGTACGGTCAGCAGGGGGACCCTGCTTAACGCGCGGCTGGCTCAAAACATGCCACGGCGCCACCCGCACGGGCCAGGTGCAATGTCAGTGTGTCGGAGGAGGTCACGACCCGTTCCTCGATGACCAGGCGCTCTCCGTGCGTGTCGCTATCGGGGGCGTCATGCCACAGTTTGAGTCTCCAGGAGCCTTTCTCTAGAAAAACCAGCTTCACGGGGATGTCGCGGGGATTCCGGTCCGTGAGAGCACCCAGGAACCACCGACTGCCGTTGCGGCGGGCGATCACCACGCGCTCGCCTACGGCGCCATCGAGAGCGCGCGTGTCGTCCCACACGGTAGGGACGATCTTAAGAAAATCCAGACCCGGCTGGTCTTTGTAGTGACTCGGATGATCAGCGGCGTGAATGATGGGACTTTCCAGGCAGACGAACAAAGCGAGCTCGGCGCAGCGGGTGCCCTGGACCTGGGTCGGGCGGACATTGAACTGGAATTGATCGAGGTGCTTGTTGAGAAAGCCGCCGGGAGTGAAGTCGGCCGGGCCAGCCAGCATTCGCGTGAAGGGAAGGGTCGCTTTATGCTCCGGTGTAACCCGTGAACTCCAACGATTGTATTCATTGCCGAGAATGCCCTCGCGAGTGATCTGGTTGGGATAGGTGCGGATCATGCCCGTGGGTTTGAAGGCACCATGGTAGTTGACCATTAAATGATGCTGGGCGGCTGCTTTGGCGATCTTCTCATACCAGTTTACCATTTCCTGGTCGTCACGGTTCATGAAATCAATCTTTACGCCGGCGATGCCCCACTTCTCGTAGAGCGGGAACGCCTGGAGATACGTGTCATTGCGGTCAAGGGAAGTCCAATGCTCCCAGAGCCAGAGCCTCACGTTTCTTTCCTTCGCCAGGGCCACCAGCTCATCCATGTTCACCGATCGACTGCCTTGCAGAACATTCGTGCCGCTGCTCCAGCCAGCGTCTAGCAAGACATAGGGCCAGCCCATCTCCGCCGAGAATTGGATGATTTCCCTGAACGTGGCCGTGCTGGGGCGCGTGATCTGGGACCACCAGTCCCAGGAGGCAATGCCTGGCTTGATCCAGGACGGGTCGGCCAGCACGCATGGGGAAGCCAGGTTGAGGACTAAATCGCTCTCGATCAAGCGGGCGGGCTGACGGGCGATGAGGAGGGTGCGCCAGGGGCTGGGGCGTGGGAAAGCGGACTTGACAAGTCCCTCGCCGTCGAGCCGGGGCGCCAACCGGGCAGCCAGTGTAACCGATGGGCCGTTGCCAGCCGCAGCCGCGCGGTTCACCCACATGCCAGCCCAGTCGTAAAGGTCACTCTCGGTAATCGCCACCCAGGCGGCGGGTGTCTTGACCAGCAGCGGCAGCATCCGGACCTGGTCGGAGGGCAAATCGGCCAGGGGTGTTGGTTTGTATTCGGATTCCTGTGACCCGGAATAGCCAATCGGATTATTCTTCGTGCCGGTATTCTCATTGATGCTCGCGTAGCATTGGAAGTTCCCGGGAAAGGAGAATTGAGTTTGTTCCTCTTCGAGCACGAACTCCTGCGTCTGGGCCGAAGTCATTGTGGGTAATACGTAGCGAAAGCCGATTCCATCGTCAAAGGCCCGCACGATCACCTGGAAGGACCGGCCGGACGCTTCCACAAAAGAGGCGCGCAGTTCCTGGTGATGATCGCGCACCCTTCGGCGTTTTCCGAGCCTGTTCTCCCAGGTCGAATCGGAACTGTTCCGCTCGACCTTGGCAAGGCGGGCGTTGGCCCCAAGGGTCACGCCATCCCTGAATCTCAGCCCCAGCCTGGAATCAGCCAGCAGCACCTGGCCATCCACCGACACGGAGTAAGTCAAAGGTCCGTTTGCTCGGAGGGTCATCTCGATCGTGCCATCCGGGGATTTGACGGAAGCCGAACCGGCAGAGAGGCCTGCCCTTCCCGGGTTGGTGGATGTGCAATTAACCATCAGCAAGGGGAGGAGACACAGGAGCGTTAGGCCAATGATTCGTCCCAGCCTGCGAGAGGTTTCCACGGTTCTGTTTGCTGTGCCGGGGTGGCTGATTCGATAGTTCTGCATGATGGGCTGTCTTTTGAGCATCTATGATGTTCTGGTTTTCGTTCACGCCAACGATGGCCCCATAGACCACCACCCAGCAATCCGGAATTATTGACAGTAAGAACCAGAACCCTATGCTCAGCGGAGATGAAGACGCACGGACAACAGTTCTCCCGCAGGAATTTCCTCTGGACGGCAGCCGCGTTCACCACGTCCACCGCCTTGCTCCACTCGCAGGAACGGTCAGGCGAACCCGGGCAGCCGACTGGCTTGGCTGACCGGCGTTCGGTGGTCTCGGTGGCCAACGGCGCCAACCGACGCAAGAATGTGGAGGAGGCATTGGTCGCGATCGAAGACCAGATTCTGCCGGTGCTCAAGACCAGGAAGCACGTCGTCATCAAGCCGAATATCGTCAGCACTACAAACCAACTGGCCTCAACGCATCTGGACGCATTGCACGGGATCCTGGATTTCCTTGGGCCTCGTTTCAAGGGACCGGTCGTGATCGCCGAATCCTCCGCCGGCTACACGACGGAAGGCTACGACCATTTCGGCTACCGCGGGCTTCTCCCGCAGCACAAACCGCTGGATGTCAGCCTGGTGGATTTGAACGAGGAGGGTAAATGCCTGACTCATACGATCCTCAATGGGGACCTTCACCTGGTGCCCGTGCGGCTGGCGGCACGGCTGCTCGATCCCGAAGCGTACATCATTTGCTCGGCCATGCTCAAAACCCACAATACGGTGGTGGCGACGCTTTCCATTAAGAACATGGCCTTGGGCGCACCTCTCCATAGTGCGCGTAAAGACAGTCAGCATTGGAATGACAAGCGCACCTATCATGGCGGCGTGCGCCAGACGCACGTGGACATCGCGATGACGGCCGAGAGACTTCAACCTTGCTGGGGCACGGCAGTACTGGACGGCTGGGAGGGCATGGAGGGCAACGGTCCTGGCGACGGCACGTTAGTGCCTTCCAGGATCGCGATTGCTTCCACTGATTTCGTGGCTGCCGATCGCGTGGGGGTCCAGGCCATGGGCATGAATCCGGAGTGGGTTGGATACCTTGGCTTCTGCGCCCGAGCGGGTCTGGGCCAGGGCGATCTATCTAAGATAGAAATCCGTGGAGCCAAGCTGGCGTCTGTGGTCCGGAAATACCGAATGCACGACGACCTCGAACGCGAGTTGCGCTGGATGGGTCCAATGAAGGAGATCCCCGAGAAGCTCGGCTAACTCACCTTAAGCCACGGCTTCGGAGGACTTACGCGGCGAAATTGATGGCGCATGCTGCGTATCTCATGCAACATCAGTAAGTTCGGTCTCCTGAATAAAGCGCTGCCGCCACGGTCTAACCGGTAGATGATGAACGCGAGTGCACATTTTATGAAAAATACGAAATGGGTTGGGTTGGTTACAGTTTTGGCTTTTCCACTACTGACCGGATACGGTCAAACCCCGGAAGCAGCAAACCCGGCGGCACCGGGACAAGTCCAAGCACCGGTCGGAGCCAATCTCTCGCCGGGGGCAGCCGAAGTGGTCCGGTTAGCTGGTTCCGGGGTCGGGGACGATGTGGCTCTGGCCTACATCCAGAATTCTCAAGCCCCGTTTAATCTCTCCGCTGACAACGTCCTGTACCTGAAGGATGTCGGCCTGTCCCCGGCGGTAACCTCGGCGATGCTGAGCCACGACAGTGCCATGCGGGGTCAACCGCAGCAGGCTCCGCCGCAGCAGGCTCCGCCGCAGCAGGCTCCACCGCAGCAATATGCGCCCGCAGCCACACCTCCGGTTGCACAAGCTCCCATGGCGCAAGCTCCCGCGGGGCCACCGGTCGGGCAGCCGCCGGTCGCCGCTCCGCCGCCGGCCTATGTAAGCAGTCCGCCGGCCGACGTGACTTACTTCTACAACGATCTTTCACCCTATGGCTCGTGGATTTACCTGGAGGGTTTTGGTTGGAGCTGGCAACCCCGCGCCGTTGTAACTTCGCCCGGTTGGCGCCCCTACTGCGATGGCGGCTACTGGGTTTACAGCGATGCCGGGTGGTATTGGCAGTCCAGCTATTCCTGGGGCTGGGCGCCATTCCACTATGGGCGGTGGTATGCCCACCCACGGTGCGGCTGGATCTGGACACCGGATCGAGTCTGGGGACCGGCTTGGGTTACCTGGCGGTCGGGCGGCGACTGTTGCGGCTGGGCACCCTTGCCGCCTCACGCCGAATTCAGTGTGGGCGTGGGCTGGCGCTACAACGGCGTTTCGGTCGGGGTGAACTGCGACTTCGGCCTGGGCGTCAACGCCTTTGCTTTCGTCTCCTTCGGCAACTTCTGCAATCGCGATCTCGGCCATTATCGCCTGCCGCCAGCCCAGGTTACAACCGTTTACCACCAGACTACCATCATCAACAACTATACCGTTGTTAATAATAACATTGTCCATCGGGGAATACCCATCGAGCGCGTGTCCGCTGCTTCCCATACCCCGGTCCCGAGAGCTACCATCCATGAAGCGCCCGCCGGCGGAGCTCGGGTTGCCGAGCGGTCAGGGTCGGTGGTCTATCGGCACCCGTTACAGGCGCCTGCTCGACCGGTGAACATGGTTGCCCAGAGGGTGGATGCCCAGCATCCAGTGGTTCAACACACCCCCATCACGCCCGTGAGAATGGACCGTGCATCCAGCAATAGCCGCGGTGCCTCAGCTCCCGCCACGACTGCGCACCAGCCAACGACGGCCGCGCCAAAGACCTCGACGTGGTCGGGCGGCGAGAAGACCACCTCGTCCCCGAGGAACCAATTGCCCCAGACTCATCAGCCCGCGTCCACAGCGCCTGGCGCGGCAACTTCCAGGACGACTTCCGATTGGTCCGGCACCCCGAAACAAGGGTCCTCCTCGCAATACCAATCCGCGCCCAAGACCTACCAGTCGGCGCCGACAGCGCTTCCCGCCCCGGCGACGCCTAAGGCGCCGGAGGATTGGAAGCAAGGGAGTCGTGTGGCGCCCGGTTACCGCTCGGACACGGGCCTGCCTGCCAACAACTCCCACACCGCCGTTCAATCCACTCCCAAGGCAGACCAAACGCCTGCTGAAGTAAGGAACGCGCAGGGATACAACCCTAAAGGCTACCATCAAGCCGCTGAGATCCGCACCCTCCCGAAATCTGATCAGGGCCAGTCTAGTTCGCCTTCGTCCCCTGCGAAGAACCAGGATCCGCACTCGAAGAAGAATCAGTGATCCTTAGAACAGCTTGCTGACGGCCAGGCCTAGGACGCTCAGCGGGCCTTGGTCCTCGAGGCTTTCGGTGGCTTGGTCCAGTTTCTGCAAGGTTAGCTTGGCGTTCCTGTAGAATTCCTGGTCGTTGACCAGCTTGCCGACCGTGCCTTGGCCCTTGTTCATCTTCTGCAGGATCTCTTTCAGGTTGGTCATGGACTCTGTGGTCTCGCGGTAAAGCTGGCCGTCGTTCATCAGCATGGCGACCGTGCCCTGACCGGAGTTGACCTTGTCCACGACTTTACGGGCCTCGGCAATCGTGACCTTGATCTCGCTCGCTGTGTCCTGAAGGTTGCTGACAGTCGCGATGGCGGTGTTGTAAAGCGATTCATCGTGGATGAGTTTGCCCAGCGTGCCCTTGCCTTGCGAAATCTGGGAGGAGATATCGGAAGAGAACGCCTGCATATTGGAAATGGTGACGGTCAGGGGGTCTTTATTAGCGCTTATGAAATCCCGGAGCGGGCCGACGAGCGTGTCGATCTTGAAGCCGGTGAAGCTTTCGGTGAGCTTCTGGGCGCCATCTGCGACTTTTTCGAGCTTCTGCATCATCGCGCTCAAGTCGACCGGCTCGTCGCTGTCGATAAACGTGTTGTCCTTGATGGCTTGGCCCGTGCCGAAACCCACGGCGACGAAATTCTGCCCGAGCAACCCGGTGAATTTGATGGTGGCAATGCTGTCGGTCTTCACCTGCGCGGTAGGATGCACTTTCATCATGACCAGGACTCTATTGTTAGTAAGCTGGATGTCCTGCACCCGCCCGATTTCCACGCCTGCCATCTTGACCCGGTCACCAATCTTAAGGTCCTGCACATTGCTGAAGAGGGCGTTGATATGCTTGCCACGTTGGAAGGTTTCGAGGCTGCCCACTCGTTCCAAAATGATAGCAGCAGCCAACACAGCCAGGGCCACAAAAAGTCCAATGCGTGTTTCCAGGGAGTCTTTCATACTGTAGTCGTTCTCGGTTCTAAAGAGGGGTTAATGCTGTTTGAAATCGGCATGCAGGAATTGCTGCACCAGTGGATCGGGGTAACATTTCACTTCGTCAGGCGTGCCGATGGTCAGGATGCGGCCTTCGTTGATGACGGCGATGCGGTCGGCGACACCAAAAGCCAGGTCCCGATCATGCGAGACCACTAGGGAAGTGACCCCAATCCGGTTCTTGAGATTCACGATCTCCTCGGCGATGACCACCGCGGAGAGCGGGTCGAGCTCGCTGGTGGGTTCGTCATACAGAATCAGTTGCGGCTCGCTGACCAGCGCGCGAGCGATGGCCACGCGCTTCTTCATGCCGCCGGAGAGCTCGTTGGGCATCTTCTCCTCGGAATTCTTGAGCCCGACCACCTCGAGCTTCTCGGCGACAATGCGGGCAATCTCCTCCCGCGGCTTGAGCCGGTGTTCAGTGAGGTAGAGACCGACGTTCTCCCCGACGCTAAGCGAGTTGAGCAGGGCGCCGGACTGAAAGACCATCGCCATCCGGTATTTGCTCATGACTTCCGGCGACTGAATGGGCTGGCCTTCGATGAGGATTTCCCCGGCATCCGGCGCTTCCAACCCGATGAGATGTTTGAGCAGGACAGTCTTGCCGCTGCCGCTGGGGCCCATGATGACGAAGATTTCACCCCGCTGCACATCGAAATCCAGGCCCCGCAGGATCTCGTGCCCGTCGAAACTCTTGCGCAGCCCGCGCACCCGAACGCCGACGCCATCGTGATTGGAGGAAGAATCGTTCACTACTTCAACAGGATGCGGGTCAGGAGGTAATCGACGATGACGATCAGGACGATGGAGTTGACGACCGCCTTGGTGACGGAACGGCCGATGCCGCGCGGGCCACCCCGGGTGATTAACCCCTGATGGCAAGAGGTGACCCCGATGATCAGGGCGAAGACGAAGCTCTTGAACACACCATTGGCCACATCTCCCAGGTCAACGGCGTCGCGGAGCGCGGAAAAAAAGGCCGGGTAGGAGACCGCAATCCGGACATTGGTCAAGCAAACCAAGGCGCCCCCCAGCCAGCCCACCAGGATCGCGATGGTTACCAACAAGGGCAGCGCAACCGCGATGGCCACCAGGCGCGGGAGCACTAGATAATGGATCGGGCTGATGTTCATCGTGCGCAGCGCATCAATCTCCTGATAGACGCGCATGGAGCCAATTTCCGCCGCCATGGCCGAGCCAATCCGGCCGGCAATGAGGATCGCCATCATGACCGGCGCCATTTCCTTGGCGATAGAATAGCCCACGACCCCGCCGACGTAGCTGCCCAAGCCGCGCCCGACCAGCAGCGGGCCGGTTTGGAGGGCTATGACCCCACCAATGAAAGAGGAAAGGATGCAGACCATCAGCAAGCTGGCATTGCCAATCTCGAAGAACTGGTCGAACACCTTCTGGCGTTGGCGCCACGTCAGCGGCAGCGCCAACAGCGTGCGCCAGAACAGCACCATCATTTCTCCGATGTTTTGAAACATACGGTAACAGTCAAAGAGTCAAATAAGTTAAATCGGTTACAAGAATCCCATGCATCGCCCCTACGAGGCTTTCCCCGGGCCAGCCTTTGGCCCGCCGGGCACCGGGGCTTGTTCCCGGCTCAACGGAATATAGAATAAACGCATCCGCTTGCCTGCGGCGCAGGATTGATACTGAAAAAGACCGAACAGGAGCGAGCATTTTCTGGAATCGGGCGTCGTGTCGCGCCGGTAGAGGTTCCACAGCAGCGATTGGCTCGAGGCGCCGGCCCGCGGGTTTTTCTCGGACCGCCAGACCGACCAGAGCGGCGAGTAATTACGATCCATGCTCTTGTGCCGCGGCAAGTAGGTTTCGGAAAGGGCCAGCACCTGCAGCCGGCTGTTCCCATTGAAGTCGATGCACCGGTTGAAGAATGGCCAGAAATCAATACGTCGCCGCACTGCCTCCGTCTCGGTATTCTTCTCTTCTAAATCATTATAAAGGAAGAAGCAAATCCGGGTGTGCCGGCTGTCGAGCGGCGCGGAGCGCGCCCGGTTGTATTTGTAAATCGGCCAAAGATAGAAACCGCTCTCCAGCGTCGCGTTTTGCGCGTGGCTGTAGAAAGGCCAGACGCGCGTCGTGGTCTTGCCTTCGCCGCGGGCGAACACGACCAGCGGCCAGGGAGCGTCCCACTCGCGGTATTGCTTCTCCCGGTCATCCACGTAGTTGAAAAAGGGCCAAATAACGGTGGTTGAGTCGCGCGGCCCCGAGCGCAACAAGCTGAAGGCGGGGAGCGAAAATTGCTGCCGCTGTTCGTTCGTCGTGCCGATCCCGCTGCGGGTATTGAAGTACAGCGGCCATAAGGCAAAAAAACTGTCATGCCCGCCGACGGTTGTAACATCGCCAAATCCGTTGGTCCGAGTGGTGACGTCTTTGTGCTCGTTCCCGACCAGCGGCCAGAACTGCCAGCCGTGCAAACCGTCACCGTGGCGCAGGGAAAACAAGGGAACTAAATAATTGTCCGTCACCACGTCCCTTTTTCGCGTCTCGACATACAAGGGCCACATCGTGAAGAAGGTGTCGTCGCGGAACAGTCGGTGCTTGAGGTGTCCGTAGAACGGGAAGACGGCGGTGTAATTCTCGTTCGTGTCCGTGGAGCGCTGCTGGAAATAGAACGGGAACAAGGTGAATCGGTCGCGGGCCGTCTCCCCCTGCGTGGGGCCGCCGGAGAAACTCAGTACTTGACCGAGTTGCCAGCGGTACTGCTCGCCATAACGGTCAAAGGTCATTACCGGATAAAGGAAGTCAATTTCCGTGGACTCCAGCGCCGGATCATGGGTATAGGAGAGCAAAGGCGGCACGGCCCACATCCGCTGCGTCTCCTTTTGCTCCGAGTAAAAGAATGGACCGATTGCCTCCGTCCGATGCCCTGGAGCCAGCGTTAGGTCAAACTCATCAAACAGCGGCCCCGCCTGCAGCGCGTCCGCCGCCGAGGCGCTAATCGGGGTGTTGGCGACCATGATCAAGCCCCACAGCAGGAGACAAACCGCGCACCCTGTCTTTACTGCCAATGGTCGGCCCATACGCAGCTTTTTTCCGGTGAGAGGCAAAATCGGAGAAGAATTCATGGCCAGCGAAAGTGGGCGAGGGGCGGGCGGGAGCGGCCTCAAGGCCGCTGGGCCGCTATCGGTAACGTTAACGTCAGGCTTGTATTGCCAGAGAAAACTCTTGAAACATTGGGATTGACATTAAATGGCATTGGTATACTTTTTTTGCATACTTGAGGTTTTTACCTCGGTTCCTCCCGACCCAGTGTCGATCGTGCATTGTCGGCACTGGGTTGTTCCGTTTCTGCCTGCGGACGCGTCAGGAGGTTCAACAGAGCTGGCAAGAACGTTAGCCCGGCTATCATACAGGTTGCCAGCCCTGTGGTCATTATGCAACCCAGGCTATGTATCCCCCGGTGCTTCGCCAGCATCAGACTGCCGAACCCGGCCATCGCCGTCAACCCAGACACAAGTACCGCTTTGCCGGTGCTCCGGGCCAGGATGCTGGGTGTTTGCTCTTCAGCAAACCGGTTCAAGATGTGAATGCCGTTGGTCACGCCGATTCCGATGACAAGCGGCAGGGTCATGATATTCGCCGGATTGAGCGGCACTCCCAGCCATCCCATCAGACCGCCCAGCCAGAGGGAACCGATGCCTACCGGCACCAGTGCCAGCACGACGCAGAGTAGACTGCGAAAATGCAGGAACACGAGGATCGTAATCGCCCCCAGCGAGTACCAAGCCGCTTGTTGATAGCTGTCCTTGAGCAGCGCGGTGTAATGATAAAGCTGAACAGGTGTGCCGGTCACATCCGGATAAACGTTCCCCACTTCGTCGATAAACCGCTTCTGGACGGGCCGGCTCCAGATATCATCCTTGGGATACACCATCAGAAGATACTTGCCCGTGACGCCGATGAACCGATCGCGCAAAGCCGATGGCAGATCGGCCACACTCAACGGGGCGCGGTTGTCCTGGTTCTTCAGGGCCTCGAACGTGTTGCGGACGTCGTCGTAAAGACTCCGTTGGAACATGGCCAGCTTGAGCGCGTTGGCGGCGACCTGGTTGGTGTCGCCTCGCAGCATTTCACGGCGCAGATCCTGGATAGCATCTTGCAGGGAATTGAACTGCGGGACCAACTCGGGGGCGCCATCTTTCACCACGTCCAAAGCGGCGCCGAGGTAGCCGCGCAAGTTGTAGAGCGTGCCGCTTAGCTCTTGGACATCAACCGGCTTAGGGTCTGGCCTGCCGAACTGTACACACGCGAGATCTTGCTTAATGCCGCCGACCAGGGTCAGCTTGTCCGTCTGATCTTCGTTCAGGAAGGCAGTTATGGAATCAACGCTCGCCACAGCGGGCAGGTTGGTAAGCTGTTGTTGCAGCGCGACTGCTTGCTGGAGATTGGTGGCGACTACAGCACCGAACAAGACGGACTTGGGGGTGGAGTTGATCAAGTCCTCTTCATAGACCACAGCCGGCAAACCCTCGCTCTGCATATGGAGCAGGTTGTAATCGAAATACATCTTGTGGAGTTGGGTTGCTGCCGCGGCGCACAGGGCAAGGATGACGCCGGCGGTCACGGCCGGCCGCCGCAGCCAGAGGTTCTCGATCCGCGCCCGCTTCTTCGCAACCTCACTCTGCTCGTGATCCATCACGTTCTGGCGCCCGCGCAACAGCATCGCCGGCAGCATGGTCATCATCGGCACCAGGCAGATGAGCAAGCCGCCGCCGCAGATGATGCCCATTTCCTGGATTCCCCTGAAGTTGGTGAGTCCCATCGCGAGGAAACCGCCGGCCGTGGTCAAACCGCCCGTGAAAATGCCTTGCCCGGTATAAACCATCGCCTTGATCAGGGCGGCTTCCTCGCTCCGGCCGCGCCGCAGTTCCTCTTCGTAACGAGAGATCAGATGAACCCCATAGTCAATCGCCAGGCCGATCAGGATCGGCAGGAAGGTGATCGTCAGGATGTTCAAGTGGCCAATGACCAGCGTCGCGAAGGCCAGCGTGTAGCCCAAGCCGATGATCAAACAGAGCGTCGCTTTCACTGGCCGGCCGGTCTCCTGGTAGCCGTAAATGAAGATGAGCGCCGAGAGGAACAGCGACACGATAGCGGCCACGGTGGTGTCCTTCTGCGATTGGGTCATTTCGTCCATCTCCAACACCGGTTCCCCCGTGATGCCGACATTGAGGCCAGGCACCTCCGTTTGCGTCTCCGCCACCAACTGGCGCATCCGGACCACCGCGTCGCGGTTCAAGTCCTCGGTCGGTGCCTGGGCGGTAACCAGGTAAATCCGCCCCTTGGCGAAGGTGATGTAGATCTGCCGCTCCGCATCCTCGCTGGGATCGAACAGCGCGGTGATACCCGGTGACGGAGGGGTGCCGGCGCGGCGCAGACTGGCTGTGGCCTGGGTAATGATGCGTTCGAGTGCCGGCAACGCTTTAACTAGTGAATCGTTCTCGGCGTTGGTTTCCTGTTTGGCCGTGCGAAACTGGGCACAGACCATCTTGAAGAGCGAGAGGAGGTTCGTCGTCTGGGTGAACTCCGTAATGAAGGGTCGGAAATCCTTCAGCTTCTGGCTCAGGCCGACCAGGTCCTTGTCGGGCACGAAAAGGAGCGCCTTAGGGCCCAGCATCTTGAGGTCCCCCTTGTAAAACACGTCGTGGAATACATTCGTCTCGGCCTCGAGTTTGGCTCCCAATCGTTCCACAAACTGGCGGTTCTTCTCGGCGTCCTCACTCTCGACCACCACCACCAGGTCGTCCTGCGTCGGAAACTCCGCTTTAAAGCGGCGGAAGGTCTGGTGGTACTTCTTGTTGGAGCCCACCAGGTTGTTGCGGCTGGTGTCGAAAACAATTCCAGGATACTTGACCGTAATGAGGATGCTGGCAACGAAAAGTGCCAACTGTGGATAAAAGAACAGGCGCCGATAGCGAAAGACCGCACCCGCCAGCACGGTCAGGAATCGCGCAACCAAATTGTCGTTGCTGAGAGGCCTTATCCTCATTAGCGCGCCTGGCCCTTAAAAGCACTGATGGAACTGAGGCTTAGCACGGGCGAACTGATTCGGACTTCTCGAATTGGATTCAGCTCCCGGCCTCCGCAGCATCAAAAGTCTGTTCGGCGTTGGAATAAACTTCCTTCACGTCGTCGTGGTCTTCCAGCGCGTCAATCAGCCTGTTAACGGCGGCGGCGGCCTGGTCGTTCGCCAGAGGCACGGTAACCGTCGGGAGCTCCGTAACGACCGCCGCGTCCGCTTTGATGCCTTTGGCCTCGATCTGCTTGTGGACCGCCTCGAAATGCGACGGGTCGGTGATGATCTCGTAGCCTTGCGGCTCCGCTTTGAAATCCTCAGCCCCGGCATCCAGCGCCACCTCCATAACCTGGTCTTCGTTGGTGGCCTCGCGCGGGATAATGATCTGGCCCTTGCGGTGGAAGAGCCGGGTCACCGAGCCTTGCGTGGCGATGGTCCCGCCGTACTTGGTCACCAGGCTGCGGATTTCCGAAGCGGTGCGGTTGCGGTTATCGGTGCTGACCTCGACGAGGATGGCCACGCCGTGCGGCCCGTAAATCTCGTAGGTCAGGTCATCGAAGCTCCCCGCCTCACCCCCGCCAGTTCCTTTCTTGATGGCCCGCTCGATATTATCGGTCGGCATGTTGACCGAGCGGCACTTCAGCAGCACCATCCGCAACCGTGGGTTCATGCCCGGGTCACCCCCGCCCTGCTTGGCGGCGATGGCGATTTCCTTGCTCAGTTTCGAAAAGATCTTGCCCCTTTTCGCATCCAGCGCACCCTTGAAGTGCTTGATCTTTGACCATTTGCTATGTCCAGACATATCTAGTTGTTGGTTGGGAGTCGAAAGTTGATAGTGCGGAACTCAACGCTCGGAGGTCGCCAGACTATCAAGTATCTACTCAATTGACTATCCACTACCCCGCCTGCTCCACATACACCGCCGTACCGTAGCACAGCACCTCAGTGATGCCCGCACCGATCTCGGTGGCGTCGTAACGAACACCGACGACCGCATTGGCGCCCAACTCTCCGGCGTGGCTGATCATTTGGTTGAATGCATCCTCGCGCGTCCGCTCGCACAGCGACGTGTAGAGCGAGATGTTGCCGCCAAAGAGGCTCTGCAGCCCCGCTCCGATGTTGCCCACAATCGAACGCGATCGCACGATGATACCCCGCACTACACCAAACGATCTGACCACCCGGTAGCCGGGCAACTCAAACGTCGTCGTCGTCAGCGGATGTGTTTGACTCATGCTCCGGGACAGGAAACACCATTTCGCGCCCCGGCAGAAGCGAATTCTTCCGGGCCGGGGTGTGATTTTCGCGCGTTGGCTGCGCGCTCACGAGCCGAACTTGCCCCTTTTCGCCACGTTCTCGATCTGGTAGTGATTCCAACTTGATGAGCGAAAGCGAAACTACGGGGCCGGCATCGTTGCTGAAGCGCTGTGGGCTGTGTCCGCGAGGTTGCGGCATCGACCGTTTGGCGGGCGAGACGGGTTTTTGCGGCGCTGGCCGCGACGCGCGGGTCGCCCTGGTGTCCCTTCACCAATGGGAGGAACCGTGCCTGTCCGGCGATCGGGGATCGGGCACGGTTTTCTTCAGCCACTGCAACCTGTGTTGTGTGTTTTGCCAGAACCACACCATCAGCCAGGATGGCAGGGGCAAGGGGGTTTCCATCCAGCGGTTGGGCGACATCTTCTGCGAACAGCAAACGCGTGGCGCGCACAATTTGAACCTGGTGTCTCCGACGCCATACGTCCCGCAAATCCTCGCGGCGATTATCTGTTCCCGTGCGCGCGGTTTTACCCTGCCCGTGGTTTACAATACCAACAGCTACGAAACGCCGGCGACGGTCAGCGCGTTGGCGGGTTTTGTCGATATCTACCTGCCGGACTTGAAATACTTCGACTCGCAAGTGGCTATCAAATATTCGGCGGCACCGGATTATTTTCAACATGCGGCAAGAGCGGTTGAAGCGATGGTAAAGCAAGCAGGGCCGCCGCTTCTTGGAAACGACGGGCTCATGCGGCGCGGGGTAATTATTCGTCACCTGCTGCTACCCGGCTGCCTCGAGGATTCCAAGCGGATCGTGGAGTATATCTACCGGACTTTCGGCGATGCGGTGTATCTCAGCCTGATGAGCCAGTTCACTCCGGTATATAAGGCAGCCGGGTATCCCGAAATCAACCGGACGGTCGAACAGACAGATTACAACGCTCTGGTGGACTACGCTCGTTCTCTGGGCGTGAGCAATGGTTTTATCCAGGAAGGCGGAGCAGCCATGGAGAGCTTTATTCCGGAATTCGATTTACGGGGTGTTTGATACACAAGAAAAACGGGGCGACTTGTTGCCAAGCCGCCCCTGAACCATGGCCTAAGCAGCTAGAATAGGTCACACTCGTTCGACAGGTATCGGTGGTCTGCGGTTCAAAGAGCGCTTATCTCAATATTTCAGCGCAATAGCCTGATCAGGGCTTTCTGTCTGACCTGTCCCGATCCGCCAGCGATGGCTGCCTTTGTGCATTCGGATGACCCCATATTGGGAGCCAAGAACTGACGGCAGCCGTATCAGAGCCGGCTGGTGTACCGCACCAGGGCCGTTTGAGGGTCGCTGAGCTCAACCGCCGACTCCAGGGAGGTCGCGTGTTCAAGAATCGGTAAGGCGACTTCGTCGCTCCGAACCGCATGGAAGCCCAGTTGGGTTCCGTTGGTTTCGCCATTAGGAGCGGAGCCGTTGACCGGACGCGATCGCACATCCTCTAACAGATCGCCAGCGAGTCCGTGCCCGATGTTGACGAGCCACGCCAGGACTTCGGGTCGCGGGCATCGGAAGATGTCCTGATACAGGAAGACCAACTCCTGCGCCAGAACGGGGAGGACAAAGGCCTCAGCCGCATGCCAGTCTCTCCGGATGGTCTGGTAGTCCTTCACCCGCAAGAGCTTGCGAAGTTCTCCGTTCAAGCAGGGCTGCAATGAGCGCAGGAACTTCAGTTCGACAAAGTCAACCCGGCCCGCCTGATTGAAGCGATGCGAAATCTTTACCCGGCCGGGCTTGCAGTCGAAGTTGCCTTCGTAGCAAGTAGAGAGGATGACGTGGTCGTAAGCGGACTGCAACTGCATCCAACGCCCGGCGGCCTCGCCGCCATAGTTTCGCTTTCCCTGGGGCAGGGAATGCGTGACGGTTCTAGTCTCAAGCCGGCTTTGGATCTGTTCGAGCCGCTGGAAGTAATCGCTGGCGGTGGAGAAATCGTTTTGGCAAAGGAAGTCCCGCGCGGAGCGGACTTCGGCTTCGTGAACCGGTGGTCCGACATGTACCCTGCACTCCAAGGCCTCGATGAGGCCCCGGGCGAGTCGTTTATGGTCTTTGGTCGCCACGATCTGCCGCAATCCTAAGCGCGTTGCTCAGATCGACAACTGTGCGTTTGGACGCACACCCCCGGGAAATCATCAGCCGCCCTTCTCAGGGATGAGCCAAGACCCCCAAGCCGGGGGCAGCGGTTCGCGCATTTTGTTAGGTGAAGAACAAGAAACATCACCGTGCCGAACCGAATCAATTGTTGCGCGAAGTAGGTTTGGGGTTATGTTGCCACCATGGATTGGCAGCAGTTGGTGTCGTTGGTGGTGGTTGCCTCCGCCTCGGTTTTGCTGGTGCGGAGCAGGTTTCGCCGGCGCAAGTTCAGTTTCGAGCGGGACACGCATTGCGGTTGTCTTGCGGTTCAGGAATCCTCGCCGCAGAGCTCGATTATCTTTCGTGCGCGCAAGGGCGCCCGTCCCGAAGTGGTGGTTAAAATGAGGTGAAAGCCCTCTTGTGCTACCGCAAGGGTTCAGATAGTATATGTTTCGCTGAAGATGGCCATGTGTAAAGTCAGTTCGTCGGTGCATTTTGTGACTCGCTCTGCGGCGAGCGGTGCGGAAATCTCAGCCCGGGCACATTGGGTGCCCAATACCGACGTCTATGCCACGGACAACGGGCTGGTGGTGAAGGTGGAACTTGCCGGGATGCGGAGTGAGCACCTGGAGATAACCGTCGAGGGGAGCCGGATGCGGATTGCGGGCAACCGGCCAGACGGTTGCCGGTCCGCCAAGGCCAGCTTCTTGGTAATGGAGATTAATTACGGACCGTTCGAGAGTGTGCTGGAATTGCCCGAGGGCTACGATTTGGGCCAGGCGAAAGCGGCTTACTTGAACGGATTCCTGCGGATTGATGTGCCGGTGGCAGAGCGGCATGTGAAGAATACCAAGGTGCCGGTTGCTGAGGGATATTAGTCTCTCCCGTGAATCTTTTTCTGGGCGGCGGCATCTAAACTGCTAAATGGCACAACCATGACTTCGCCCGAAACCGAATTTGTTAGTATCCTGGGGGCTGCCGGAAGTCCGGAGGCGCCGCCTCGGGTCTCCTCCCGTTCCCTGCCGGAGTTAATGCCAATCCTGGGCTTGTCGGACATCGTGATCTTCCCCGGGATGGTGGCGCCGCTGCTGGTGGAGACCGCCCAAAGCACAAAGCTCATCGACGACGTCGTCGGGGGTGACCGTTTGCTGGGGGTGGTCTTGCAGCGCAACGCGGAAGCAGAGAACCCGTTGCCGCACGAGATGTACCAGGTCGGCTGCGCGGCGCGCGTCTTGAAGATGCTCAAATTCCCGGACAACACGGTGCGTGTACTCGTGGAGGGGTTGTGGCGGATTCAGATCAAGGAATACGGCAAGACCGACCCTTATCTCTGCGCCAAGTTCGAGCTGCTGCAGGACTTAAAAGAAGACTCCGTGGAACTGACGGCGATGATGCGCAACGCCCAAAGCCAGTTCCAGGAGATCGTCAAGCTCTCTCCCGCGCTGTCTGAGCAGATCAAGATCGCCGCGCTTAATACCGAGGACCCGGGCCACTTTGCGGACTTGATTGCCGTGAACCTCAACCTGACTCTCGAGGAGCGCCAGAAGCTGCTGGAGACCGCTTCCGTCAAGGAACGCCTCAGTCGGCTTCTGCCGATGCTCAATCGCGAGCATGAAGTGCTGACGCTCAGCTCCAAGATTCAGAGCGAGGTCGCGACCTCCATCTACAACACCCAGCGTGACTTCTTCCTGCGTGAACAGATGCGGGCCATCCAACGGGAGTTGGGCGAATCTGACCCCAACGCCGCGGAAATCCGCATGCTGCGCGAGAAGATCGATCAAACTCCCCTGCCAGCAGATGCGAAACAGGTCGCGACGCAGGAAGTGGAGCGGCTGCAGCAGATGCCTCCGGCCGCGGCAGAATACGGGGTGAGCCGGCATTATCTGGATTGGATCCTCAACCTCCCCTGGATGAAAGAAACGGAGGATAAGATCGACCTGGCCGAAGCCGAGCGGATTCTGAACGAGCAGCATTTCGGGCTGACGAAAGTGAAAGACCGGCTGCTGGAGTTCCTGGCGGTCATCAAGCGCCGGAAACAAATCAAAGGCCCGATACTGTGCCTAGTCGGCCCGCCTGGCGTGGGCAAGACCTCTCTGGGCCGGAGCGTGGCCGAAGCCCTAGGACGGAAGTTCGCGCGTATCTCCCTGGGCGGCATGCGGGATGAAGCGGAGATTCGTGGGCACCGCCGCACATACGTGGGCGCCCTCCCCGGGCGAATCATCCAGACGCTGCGGCGAGTCGAGAGCCGCAACCCGGTAATCATGTTGGATGAGCTGGACAAGGTGGGCGCGGATTTTCGGGGCGACCCGGCGGCGGCTTTGCTGGAAGTGCTGGACCCGGCGCAGAACAACACGTTTAGTGACCACTACTTGGATTTGCCGTTCGACTTGTCACGGGTGTTGTTCATCACGACAGCCAACTGGCTGGAACCGGTGCACGCAGCGCTGCGGGACCGGCTCGAAGTGATCGAACTGCCGAGCTATACAGAATCCGAGAAGTTGCAGATCGCCAAGCGGTACCTTTTGCCGCGCCAGTTGGAAGAGCATGGCCTGGCCAAAAAGGAGGTGAAGATCCCGGATACTACTTTACTTAGGGTGATTCACGATTACACGCGGGAAGCGGGGGTGCGGCAGTTGGAACGGGAAATTGCGGCGCTGACGCGAAAAGCGACCCGCCACATTGTGAGCAACGGGAACGGCGACAAGCCGCTCGTCATGGGGCCCGATTCTCTGAAGGGTTACCTGGGCGCAGCGCGCTTCATCAACGAGACGGCGGAGACGATCAAGGAATACGGGATTGCCACTGGTCTGGCATGGACGCCCGTAGGGGGAGAGATCCTCTTCATTGAAGCGACGCGGATGCCGGGCAAGGGGGGCCTGCTGCTGACCGGTTCGCTGGGCGAAGTGATGAAGGAAAGCGCGCAAACGGCGGTAAGCTATTTGCGCAGCCAGGCCAAGCCGCTAGGCATTGACCTGGATGACTACGCCAAATACGACCTGCACATCCACGTGCCGGCCGGCGCCACCCCCAAGGACGGGCCCAGCGCAGGCGTCACCATTGTGGCTGCCCTGGCGTCGCTATTGGCGCGGCGGCGGGTACGGTCGGACGTGGCGATGACCGGGGAAATCAGCCTGCGCGGACGGGTAATGCGCGTGGGGGGCATCAAGGAGAAAGTGCTCGCGGCGGCGCGTTTCGGCATCAAACAGATCATTCTACCGGAGCAGAACCGGGCGGACTGGAGCGAAGTACCGGAAGAGGTCCGGCAGAAGCTGCAAGTGCATTTCATTCGGTACATCTCCGAACTGCTGCCGCTGGCGTTGCGCGAGAAATGAGGTGCCGCGCCTTTCAAGGGTTAGTGGGTGTCTTGCGCCGCAGGAAGGCGCGGAAATCCGAAATCCGAAATCCGAGATCCGAAGGAAGCCCGCAAACCGAAGACCGAAATCCAAACCCCGAAGCAACGCCGAAACCTGTAGGCCGAAACTGCCAACCCCTGCCTGTCCACGCCAGTCGAACGGCCACGCACGCCGCCGCTTGGCCTGCTTCCCCTTCAACAACCCTGGATCGAATGCGTGCTCGCTTGCTTCCTCGGATTTCGGATATCGGATCTCTTTCGGCCTCCGGCTTTCGGACTTCGGATTTCTCCCGCCCCGCCTTGGTCTTGGGGAAGTATCGTCCGCTTGGTCTGCTTTGCTGCGCTCTCCTGCTGCTGGTTTTCGCCACTTCGTTCGCCTGTTTCGGCCAACGAGCCAATGATCCACGCCCTGCCCCGCTGGATCCAGTCCTGGCTGAGAAGGACGCGCGCGCGCTGGTGGCCGAAATGCTCGCGGCAAAGCCGGAACAGAATACCACCGACACCGGCAAGATGAGAATCCGCGATGACGCGGACAAGGAACGCGAAACCCCGGTCCGTTTCGAGATTACTGCCACCCCAACCAACTGGATCAGCGTCTATACAACCCTGCCGTCTGCGAGCGGACGCAGCGGAACGAAGCTGACCGTCACTCATTCTGGAGAGGGGCCCAACCGCTATGAATTATTTGATCCCTCCATCTCCGGCGCCACCAACGCTGTCGCCAAGGTGCTGACGCCGGCTCAGATCATGGCACCCTTCGCCGGCTCAGATTTCTGGATCGCCGACCTGGGGCTGGAGTTTCTCCACTGGCCGAGGCAGCGGTTGCTGGAGAGAAATGTGATCAAGGTCCACAAAGCCTGCCACAAGCTGGAGAGCATTAACCCGGCGCCAGTCCCTGGCGGCTACGCACGGGTGGAGTCGTGGATTATGATCGAGAGCCCGCACGGGATCATGCATGCGGATGCTTACGATGCCCAAAGGAATGTCCTGAAGCACTTCGAGCCGAAAACCGTCGCGAAGGTTGAGGGCGAGTATCAATTGAAGGAAATGGCGATGCGGAAGCCGAACGGCTCGCGGACGGTGATCGAGTTTGACTTGTCGCAGAAGTAGTGGGGAATCCCCGTGACATCGGGGGCACGGTGCTGTCTAATCCCCAGTGAACAGTATCGTGAGCGAGCCGCCTGCAGAACGGGAGTGTCCGGACGAACCGCGAGCCGGGCTGGGGTCGTCCGAATTCGCTGAGCTGTACACCGAGCACGGCCGGGCAATCTTCTACTTGTGCCTGCGCCTGCTCAGTGATCCGGATAAGGCCGAGGACGCGACCCATGACGTGTTCCTGAAGGCTTTCCGAAAGATGAACCAGTTTCGCGGGGAATCCTCCTGGCGGACCTGGCTGTATCGCATTGCGATCAACCACTGCCGCAACCTGCAGGCCGCCTGGCACGACCGGCACATGCTGACCAATGCTGACGAGGCGCTCTGGGAAACCACGCCGGCACAAACCGATTCGCCATTGCGGGTGCTCGAGACCAAGGAACTGGGCCAACGCATTCAAAAGGCCCTCGATGGGCTACCCCCGGAATATCGGCTCCTGTTGCTGCTGGTCGCCGACGAACAATTGAGCTATGAACAGGTTGGTGCGCTAACCGACCAATCGGCCGACGCGGTCAGAGGCAAGCTCCACCGCGCCCGCAAGGCTTTTGCCGTCCTGTTCCACAAAACCAATTGAGGTGCCATGATGAAACGCGAGACCAAGCTTACCCAGCAGGAGCAGGAACAACTCGCTGCCGGGCGACAACAAAACCGGTCGTCGGCCACGCAGGAGTTCGCGAGCGTCGAGGACATGCTACGTCATGATGCGCTGCACACCTCGGTGCCGCCCACCATCGCGCACCGGCTGGAGGAATCGGTCAAGCAGTTGCCCCCGTCCTCCTCGCGGGCCTGGTGGCGGCGTTTCTTCGGCGGTTGATTAACCACCGGGGGACACAAGCAAAGCATGAACTTCCAGACTGAGGTCGAGATCCTCATCCGCGCCCGCTACCCGATTCTCTACGTGATCAGTAGCGAAGAGATGCGCGTGCAAGAGGTCCTTTTGGAGATCGCCAGCCGACGGCAGAAGAAGGTCTTTGAGTGGACCTATAGCTCCGGGATTGTGCCCGCCGGCGCCTCCATCCAGTCTCAAAAGGGCCGCAACCCAGCCACCAAGGATCCTCTGGCGGCGCTGGACCACGTGATTGACCAGGTCGAACCGGCCATTTTCCTGTTCAAGGATTTCCATCCGTTCCTCACCCGGTCCAACTTCGCCGTCATCCGCCGCCTCAAGGACATTGCCCTGCATCTGCGGAACAGCCGGAAGACCATCGTGCTCATCTCGCCGGTGATGGAGATCCCGGCTGAGCTCGACAAGGAGATCACGGTACTCAATTTCCCGCCGCCGACGAAGGAGGACCTGGCCATACTGCTCGACCAGGCCATCGCTGACCTGCGGGAATCCCAACAAGTGGAAATTGACTTGGACGGAGAAGGGCGTGAGCGGCTCCTGCAAGCGGCGCTGGGTTTAACACTGGGGGAAGCGGAGAATGTTTTCGCCAAGATTATCGTCAAGAACCAGCGACTGAGCGCTGATCACGTCGGTGAGGTGTTCGCCGAGAAGCAGCAGATCATCCGGAAGAGCGGGCTGCTGGAATATTACGCGGCCGAGGAGGATTTCGCCAACGTGGGCGGCTTGGGAGTGCTGAAAGACTGGTTGAACAAACGCGCGGTGGCCTTCACGGCCGAGGCACACGCATTCGGGCTGCCCCCGCCGAAGGGGGTCTTGTTGCTCGGTGTGCAGGGCTGCGGCAAGAGCCTGTGCGCCAAGGCTGTTTCGCGGCTGTGGCAACTGCCGCTGCTGCGCTTTGACATGGGCCGCATGTTCGGTAGCCTCGTTGGCTCGTCGGAGGAAAACGTCCGCCGGGCCATCGCGGTGGCGGAGTCCATCGCCCCCGCCGTGCTGTGGGTGGATGAGATAGACAAGGCATTCACCGGCTCACAAAGCTCCGGCATCACCGACGGTGGAACAACTGCGCGGGTATTCGGCACCTTCCTCACTTGGCTGTCGGAGAAGAGCGCGCCCGTGTTCGTGGTCGCCACCGCCAATGATGTGTCTCAGCTCCCGCCCGAATTGTTGCGCAAAGGGCGGCTGGACGAAATCTTCTACGTTGACTTGCCGCTGGAGGAGGAGCGGGGCGAGATCTTTCGCATTCATTTGGCCAAGCGCAATCGCAACCCCGAAGAGTTCGACCTCCCGGCTCTGGTCACAGCGAGCCCGGAATTCAGCGGCGCCGAGATCGAAGAGGCGATCATCAGTGCGCTCTACGACGCATTTTACGCAAAACAGGAACTGGCCACGACACATGTGTTCACCGCCCTGAGCCAAACCGTGCCGCTGGCCCGTACGATGGCTGAACAGGTCACCGAGCAGCGCAACTGGGCCATCGGCCGCGCCCGCAACGCCAGCATCGCCCGCCCGACGTAGGACCAGCGGCCCGACAATTGCCGGATCACTTTGGCTTGCTGCCGCGGCGTCGTTTATCAGCATGGTGATGACGCCGAGAGCCGTTTCGTTAGATAGCGTGGCCAGGCTCGGCAAATAAGTCGCTTCCTATGCAAATTGGCTGGCACTGCCAAGGAGCGAGCGAAATCAGTAATTGCGGCCTTGGTTTCGGCAGATGCGAGGACGAATGAATTGGCCCACTGGTGGTTCGCCATGAACGTCCATAGCCGCGCCTCCTGATTGCCGGGAGAATTGGGTGGCAGTTGCTCCAAATCCAGCGGTTCTGAGTTCAGGGGCTGGTAGTTTGTGCGCTTCTGAACAGGGTGATACCGGATTGGGGGCAGCGAAAGCAGCAACTGGAGCGGGATTGAGCGGGGACGGGCTACCCGGCTGCGGTAAACTGCAAATAGCCACAAGCCAACCCATGGCCACGTTCAAGCCGGGCACAAGCCAAGTGCAAGCCAGGGGGTTGGGACCTTCTCTCTCGTGCTCCTCTTGTGCTCCTCTTGTGTTGCTCTTGTGCTCCTATGGGGATTCCGGTGGTCCGCAACTGCTCACATAGGGATGCGTTTCACCGCGACCGCTTCTCTGCCGACGGATTCATGAACGCGATGGAACGCGTCACTGATATCGGAGGTCGTGCACAGGCGCGGCACAACTGAACAGTTGGGAAGGGTCATCCGAGCCCCACCTTCATTTAGACAATGCTGATTCAACCAGTATTCAAATGGAGCTGAAGGCGTCCAAGAATTGCTTTTATCCCATTGTCCTCGGTCCTCTCCAGGCCATTACGGAGATGAGTGGTCGTGCCTCACCCGGGCTGAGGTGGCTTAGAGCAGGCAAGAAGGTCACCGGCTTGACCGTCTGTAAGAGCGGCTCCGCCCGGTGACACACCTTCGGGTGATAATTGGGAAAGCGCGGGCTCGGGTGGTGGATGCGTGGGAACCCGATATTGCCCGAGAACCCCTGGAATGGCCAACTAGAGTTGTGGAATCAGCGCGCTTTGGTTTCTCCTTCGCCGCGCCTTAGAACGTTTTCCATTTCCTCCGGATCATCCATCGAAGAAGAAGGCAGCTTGCGGGCTTTCCCGTAATCGGGGTCTTTGGGATCCTTAGCCTTCTCCGGATCAAATATGCGCGGGTCCACCGAGAGGCACTTGTAGGGGCGGAAGTCCGGTTGTGTGGTGAAGCAATCGGAGAAGTCGTTTGCCAGGGCATCAAACATGTTCAAGGGCGGCAGGCCGAAAATCTGGTAGAGCGTGCGATGCATGCTCACGATGGTGGTGTGGCTGTGGGAAACATGGCCGCGCCTCACCCACGGGCTGATGGCCAGCAGCACGCTGCGCTGAGCGTCCACGTGGTCGGGTTCGCCCCCAGCATCATCCTGTGTCACGAAGATCGCCATATTTTTCCAGTAGGGCGTACGCGTCAGAAACTCGACTATCCGGCCCAGGGCCAAGTCGTTGTCCGCCATCCACGATGCCAGATAAGGATAGCCTTTGGCGGGCATAGGGTCAGTGCCGTGGTCGCTGCAGATGGCGATGTTGACGAACTGCGGGAACGGTTCTTTGCCGCTTAGGAAACGTTCCTCCAAGTCCTTCATGAACCAGTGGGCGCGATATTGGTCCGGGATGCGCAGGTTGAAGATGGGGAACTCGCGACAGGTGTTGTCATACAGCACCTTCGGCATGGGAGTGTTGACCACTTCCCGCGCCCCGGTAGGATGCTCGTCCTCCTCCTCCTCCACACCGGGGAATTCAAATCCTTCGCCATAATTGCGGAACCGGACGCCGTTCCGCGCGAGATGTTCCCACATGGAGCCCGCCTCAGGGTAATCCTCGGGCAGGAGCGAGGCATTCGATCCCATCGAATAGCGGCGGCCCGGGGCGCTGCTGTTCTTCTTGAACGACCAGCCGACCGAGTAGGTCATCTGCATGAGGTTGTTGGGCTGCACCCCCACCAGCCAGCGATGCCCGACCCCCGAAGCCTCCGGTTCCATGTAGAAGTTGTCGCTCACTGTGAATTGGCGCGCCAGCGCGTTGTGATTAACCATCACGCCGACGTCTTCGAGCGTGGGCTGCCCCTTGCCTTGGATCGTCTGATGCAGTCCCCACCGCAACAGGCTGGGGTCGTGCTTGGCGCCCGGAATTCGGTCGAAGATCGTATCGTAAGTATGGTTCTCCTTGGTGATGAAGACGACGTACTTGATCTCCTTGGACAGCCTGCCCGGCACGGTAGGGATTACGGGCGAGGACATCTTGTCTCGGTCGGCGCGACGGTCCACCATTCCGTTGTAAGCCAGCACGTCCGCGGTCATGGCCTTGAGTTCGCTGTCGGATGGCACCTCGAGAATGCTCACCGCACCGCGCATGCCGAGGAAGACGCTCTCGGGGATTTCCTTGCCTGCGTTTGGCCCATTCCCAAAGCCCCGGAAGCAAATGCAAACCAGTTGCCGGCCGTCCGGCGAGAGCGCGACGCGATACGGGTACCACGCCGTCGGAATGTGACCCAGCACCGCCAGCGTCCTGGCGTCCAGTACGGCAATGGCGTTGATGCCCAATTCGGCGACGTAGAGTCGCCTGCCATCGGGCGACACCGCCATCCCCGACGGGTTGACGCCGCGCACCCGGGCCACTACCGGAGAGGGCACGATGCGTTTCTTCTCCACAATCTTGTTCTTTTCCAGGTCAATTCGCTCGATCATGTCATTGTTCCCGTTCGACACGAAAAGGGCGTCGCCATGTGTCGCGAGGAAGTTGGGCGCGCTGCCACCCACCGTCTTGCCGTTGTCCGCGGGCGCGCCGACTAGCAGGCCCGTCTTCAGACGGCTGATGACCTTTGGTGCCTGGGGGATCGATACGTCCACGCCCCAGACAGAATACGATTCAGGCACGTTCGGCTCGCCCAGGCCAGGAATCTTGCGCCCTTCGAATTCCACCCCGTCTCGCGCTTCTTTGCTGGGATAGCCGTAGGGAGGAAACGTGAGGCCGCGCTTATCAAAGCGGTCGTCATTGGGTAGCCCGATGGGACTGTATTCGAACAGGCCGATGTTCGCGGCATAGACCCTGTCTCCCACCACGGCCAGCGCGTAAGGATAGCGTCCCACCCGCACCGAACCGATCACTCGCCTGCCCTCCACATCCACCACGACGACGCGGAAGTTGGCCACGTCCGCAGCATAAAGATGTTTGCCGTCATTACTAACTTTCACGTCCACGGCATAGCTATCTTCATAATTGCGTCCGCCAACTTCCGCGTTCAGCGATACCTCGGCCACCTTCTCCCGGGACGCCACGTCGAAGACATAAATGGCACCAGTTTCGCCGCTGCTCCAATAAAGCGTGCGCCCATCTGGCGAGAAATCAGCGCCACCGGCGTTGGTGGGTTTGTCCTTTTTGCCGGCTTTTCGTTGATAAGAGGGCGCAGTGACGGCTGCTACATCCGGGTGTGCTCCGCTCCAGTTCGTGATGAGTTGTCCCACTCCATCGCTGGCCACGAACAACGTCTTACCGTCGCGGCTGATGGCCAGGCCGTAGGGAGAGTGGCCTACGGGCAGGTGCCTGCCAATTGGTCTAAGGTGGCGGCCATTTGAAAGAACGGTCAGGCCATTCGGATCATGCCGCGCGTACGTATCGACGGAGGGTGCATGAACATAGGGCGCACCGGGCACACGCACCGTCATGGTAAGGACCAGGAGGGCTACACTCACGGTCAAAAACCCTCTTTGCCCTAGTGGCGCAATCGTGCCACGGCTGGGCTCCTTCCCCGAAAGCGCTCGCGCAAAGACACAAGTCGTCGCGTTAAGATAAATCGGGCTGAAACGGAAGCGCGTTGATCTTGCTTGATCGGTATTCTTCATGTGTTTGCCTTCATTCGACGCGGTTTCGAGCGGAATAGAAACTACCCAGGCCCACTCACCGCTGCATGTGAGGGCGGATGTTGAACCACGATGCCTGATTTGTCCACCTTTCGGAATAAGGGAACGAATGCCCTAATTCCGAGGGCCGACTTTCATGAGGCCCTGATTTAACTTCAGATGGCCCGGGTGGACAATTCCCACCGACCTGGTCGTTGAACATGCCCGCCCCACAAGGTCACCGAAGAATATCCGCCGATGCTCCTGCGGCACAGCGCGAAGGAAACATTCAGATCTGCTCGAAATACCGGATCCGCTCCCAGTCGGTCACGGCATTATTAAAAGCCCCGACTTCGCAGCGGGCCGTGTGTACGTAAAACTCCACCACAGGGTCTCCCAGGGTTTTGCGCGCGAGTCGGCTTTGATCCAGCAGGTCGGCTGCTTCCCACAATGATGTTGGGAGTGAAAGAAGCTTGGGATCGAGATAAGCATTCCCCTCATACGAATCGCCGCAATCCAGATCTTCCTCCACACCCGCCTGCCCGGCGGCGATCATGGCCGCGAACGCCAGGTAGGGATTTGCGTCCGCGCCGGGCAGCCGATTTTCGAACCGAAAGGAATTGCCTTCGCCCAGGACGCGAAAACCAACGGTGCGATTGTCATGCGCCCAGGCCATCTTGGTTGGCGCCCAACTGCTCGACTGGTAGCGCTTGTAGGAATTAATCGTGGGGGCAAAAAAGTAACTCAGCTCGCGCGAATATTTCATCAAGCCGCCGAGAAACTGGCGGAAGAACCTGGAGGGTCGGCGCTTCTTTCCGTCCCAAAACAGGGCTTTGCCGTCACGCCAGATGCTTTGATGGATGTGGCAACTGCTTCCCACTTCGGCGGCGTCAATTTTCGACATGAAGCTGACGCACTTACCGTTTTGCTGGACGATTTCCTTCAGTCCGTGTTTGAAAACCGAGTGCCGGTCGCCCATGACTAGTGGTTCGTCATACACGAAGTTGACTTCGTGCTGGCCACGCCCCCATTCGCCTTTCGAGGATTCCACCGGCACTTCGGCGGCGTCCATGAAGTTACGTACCGCGCGGAAGATGGTCTCGTCCCGGCCCGGCTGGAGCGTGTGATAATCAATGCGATAATCGCTAGCCGCCGCCAGGCCGTGGTACCTGGCGGAGAACGCTTCGGAATAGGTGCTGTTGAACAGGAAGAACTCCAATTCGCTGGCGATCTTGCAGGTCAAACCTCGAGCCGCGAGGGCATGCAGTTGCTGCTTCAAAACCGAGCGCGGCGCTTCTGCGACGGGTTTGCCGTCATGATGATAAAGGTCGCAGATGACCATGGCCGAACCCGGCAACCACGGTAGCAGGCGCAGCGTGCCGAGATCGAGGCGCAGTTCAAAATCGCCAAAGCCTTTCTCCCAATTGGCCAGTTGGAAACCGCCCAGTGGTTCCATTCCCATGTTCGCGGTAAGCAGGTAGCTGCAGGCGTGAGCGCCACCGGCCAGCCCATCCTCCAGGAAATGACGGGCTGTAAGACGCTTGCCGACGAGCCGGCCTACTACATCGGGAAACACCACCAAAACCGTGTCAATTTCCTTGCGCTGCCTTCGGGCCTTGAGCGATGAGAGTCTCATGCGCGTTTTCGAGAGCGACTATTCGGCGATATAGACGTTTTTAAGTTCCGTGCAACCTTCCATCGCCGACATGCCAAGGTCGCGGCCCAAACCGCTTTGCTTGAAGCCGCCAAACGGCGCCTCCACGTGGACGCTGTTATGGCAATTCACGCTGAGGACTCCGCTCTCCACGCGGCGCGCGACGCGCAATGCCCGCTTCAAGTCGTTGGTCCATAGCGACCCGCTCAAGCCGTAGGGCGAGGCGTTGACCTCGGCGAGCATGTCCTCTTCGCGGTCGAACGGGCGGATGCAGGCGACCGGTCCGAAGATTTCCTCCCGCCACGCGCGGTCGGAGGTTTCGCAGCCCAACACCAGCGCCGGGTTGAGATAATACCCCTTGCGCGCCGGACGGTCGCCGCCGCAGACAATCTGGTGACGTGGGGTGCGCACGCTCTGCAAATATCCTTCCACCAATTCCCGTTGCGCGCTCGAAACCAGCGGGCCGACTTGAGTCTCCGTCTTGGCAGGGTCATCAACGATGATTTGGTTCGTTGCCGCCACAAACAGCTCGACGAATTGATCGAAGACGGCCCGTTCTACAAAAACGCGGCTGCGGGCGCAACAGTCCTGGCCGGTGTTGGCGAAAACACTCATGGGCGCAGTCGCGGCCGCCTTTGCGAGGTCGGCATCAGCGAAGATGATGTTGGGGGATTTGCCGCCCAGCTCGAGCGAGACCCGCTTGATGTCGCGCGCGGCCAGTTGCATGATGCGCGACCCGACCACGGTCAAACCGGTAAAGGAAATCTTCCGGACCAGCGGATGCGTCACGAGCGCGTCGCCCATCTCGGTGCCCGAGCCCGAGAGCACCTGGAGGACACCGTCGGGCAGACCGGCTTCGGCGGCCAACTCGCCCAGGCGCAGCGCCGTGAGCGGTGATTGCCGGGCAGGCTTGAGCACCACGGCGTTTCCAGCGGCCAAAGCCGGGGCCACTTTCCAGGCGGCGATGGGAAACGGAAAATTCCACGGGACGATCGCCGCCACCACGCCCATGGGCTGGCGGAGCACGAAATCGAACCCGCCGCGCGCCACCGGGATGGTCTGGCCGCAGAATCTGGAAATCGCCCCGGCGTAATACTCGAAGGTCCGCGCGCCCATCGCGATTTCGTCCCGGGCGTCAGAAATGGGCTTGCCGATCGAGAGGCTTTCGAGCTGGGACAATTCCTCGGCATGTTCGCGGAGCACGCGCGCAATTTGGAACATGATTTCAGCGCGGCGGCCGGGCGGGAAATCGCGCCAGGTCTTTTCAAATGCGGTTTGCGCGCTCGCGACCGCGATGGCTACGTCGCTCGGGGTGGCCGCGCAGGTTTCACACAGGGTTGCCTCGGTGGCCGGGTTGATGACGGCCAGCATTTGACCGCCGGCAGCCCCGCAGTTCTTGCCGTTGATGAAAAGTTGGGTGGGATATCTCATGAGCCTTACATTGCTGCCTGGTAGAGCCGGCGAAGATCATCACGTGTTACCCGCACCGGGTTGGTGAGATGGCAGCTATCGGCGAACGCCTGCTCGCTCATCGCGTCCAGTTGCGATTCCTTCACGCCGTAAGCGCGCAAACCGGGCGCGAGACCGATTCCGCATAGCAGATCGCTCAAGTGCCCGATGGTCGAGGCGTCATCGGGATTGCCCAGCCCCAAGGCAATGCCCACGCGGCGGTAAACGCCGGGAACGCGCTCGGCGTTGAACCGCATGACGAACGGGGCGCACAGCGCGTTCGCGGTGCCGTGATGCAATCCACAAAACGTGGAGAGCGGATGCGCCAACGAATGAATCGCGCCCAAATCCTTTTGGAACGCCACGGCGCTCATCATGGCGGCAATCTGCATTTTGCCCCGGGCTTCCATGTCGCCCCCGTCGCTGACGGCGCGGACGAGGGATTCATTGATCAGATGCAAGCCTTCCAACGCGATGCCGTCGCACATGGGATGAAATACCGGCGAGGTAAACGATTCGAGGCAATGGATCAGGGCGTCGGCGCCGGTAGCCGCCGTCAATTTGGGTGGCAGGCCGCGCGTCAATTCGGGGTCCAGAATAACGAGACTGGCCAGCAGCGAGGGATGAAAAATGACGCACTTGCGGCCATCCTTGATGACCACCGAACTGCGGCCCACTTCACTGCCGGTGCCGGCCGTCGTGGGAATGGTAACACAGGGAGCCAGCCCGCTCCATTCGGCATCGAAGTCGAAGGGCACCAGCGGTCGGCCGGGATACTTGATGCTGAGGCGAATAACCTTGCCGACGTCTAATGCGCTGCCTCCACCAAAAGCAATGACTGAGTCGCAATTATCTGCCTTATAGGCGGCGGCAGCGGCTTCGACATCCTCGATGGTGGGATTGGGATGGACGCCGGAAAACACGGTCCATTTGTTGCCGGATAGGTGCTCGAGTGATTTGAAAGCGTCGGTTGGAATCAAACCCGGATCGGTGACCACCAGGGGCCGGCGCATGCCGAGCACCGTGAATTCGCCCGGCAATTCTCGCAGGATGCCCGGGCCGCATTTGATTCTTGTTGGAAACGAAAAATGTGCTCCCATATTATGTTTGTCTGCGGGTAATGCCCGCAAATAGTAGCACTAATTCGACCGACAAGCAAACAGCGGCGCAGGACGAGGCTTTTACGACAGGGCAAATTCGTGACCGCCGCCAATCCGTTGAGATTCCACGTTTTTGCTTGGACAGTGCCATTGGAGGCCACGCCCCAGCCCCTACCAGCTAAAGCTCGAACTCCGAACCACTTCGCACAGGGACGCTGCCGCGCCCATACCCCGATGTCTGGCGCTGGCAAGTGGATTTGACGCTCTAGCCACCAATGCGCGCAGTCCAGACCCAGGCAATCGGCGGCTCCGCAACTGGCTACCAGTCAATGGGATGCGCGGATCTTGTTGCGCTGATACTACCCGGTGACCCATTGCAGACCGTCCACCATCCCCTCGCCTAGCCACCCCCAGCCCCACGCGGGCTCCGCCGGACACTCGCCGTAGTACCCTCGATCCGGATCGAGGGTACTACGGCGAATCTCCGGCGAGTGTCCGGCGAGTGTCCGGCGAGTGTCCGGCGAGTGTCCGGCGAGTGTCCAGCGAGTGTCCGGCGAGTGTCCGGCGAGTCTCCCGACCTGTCCGCGACGGTGGGCGGATCGGGCGGCAGCCGGTGAGGGACCAACGGCCTGTTTAATGCCGCTAATATGTGCTTCCAGCAAAGCCCCCGCAAAACCGGGCCACATGATTGTCCCGGAGGGACATACGATAGTAGCCCAATGTTTCAGTGCGCCGTGAACACGGAGCAGGACTCCCGTGGGAGAGAGAATCCCACCCGGCAACTTTCGTTCCGCCGGAAGCAGTCGGGACGCGTGTCGCTGGTAACGGCGGCGGGCGAAGCTCCCGATGTCAAAGGCTCGTGCAAGCGAGTCAGCGAGCGAGCAGGTCCTAATATGAGTGAACACCGAGCAAGCCTCGAAAAGGGCAATGCGAACGCCGACCCGGTTGAAACACGGGGAAGGCTGAGAGGGCGCAGGAAGCGAACGAAGCGAGCACTGCGTCCGTATCGCCGGGGTATGGGTGAGGACATGCGCGCAACGGAGATCTGCGGCAACACGGGAAACCCAACACGAGGGGAGGTCAAAGCTCCCAACCAGCAACCCGCGAGGGACAGGCTGGGCTGTGGGGGGTGGCGGAGAGGTTCGTACGAGCGAGGAAGCCGGGTAATGCCGGTGGAGCAAAGGAGCCTCAGTTCAAGGACGATGACCGAAGAAGGGAAAGCCCGGAGATTGGCATGAGCCTAATAACTCCCGAGAGGGTTTGGAACCTTCAGCAGTCATTACAGGCCAAAGCGAAGGCAAATCCGACGCTGCGTTTCTACAGCCTTTACGATAAGATTCATCGCAGGGACGTGCTGGTCCACGCCTGGCAACGCTGCCGAGCTAACGGTGGCAGCGCCGGGGTGGACGGACAGACCTTTGAGAAGATCGAGGCGCAAGGTTTGGGAGCGTGGCTGGATGAAGTGACGGAACAGCTCAAAAGCAAGACCTATCAACCGCAAGCCGTGCGCCGGGTATATATCCCCAAAGCCGACGGCAAACAGCGACCGTTAGGCATCGCGACCATACGAGACCGGGTCGTGCAGATGGCAGCCGCCATCGTGCTTGGCCCCATTTTTGAGGTTGATCTGCCTGACGAACAATACGCCTGCCGACCGCGGCGCAGTGCCCATGACGCCATCCGAGCGGTTCACGGTTTGGTCAATCGAGGATACCGCCAAGTGGTCGAGGGCGACCTGAGCGGCTACTACGATACCAGTCCGCACCACGAGTTGATGAAGTGCGTGGCCCGCCGCATCAGCGACGGGGCCGTATTGAGGCTCATCCGGCAGTGGCTGGAGATGCCCGTCGAAGAAACCGACCGCCAGGGAGGCAGACGCCGCACGACGGCCAACAAGGACAGTGGACGAGGCACACCGCAAGGATCGCCGATTTCACCGCTGTTGGCCAATCTCTACATGAGGCGGTTTATCCTGGGATGGAAGCAGCAAGGCTGGGAAGAGCGGTTGGAGGCGCACATCGTGAACTACGCGGACGACTTCGTCATCCTGTGTCGAGGGTCGGCGCAGGCGGCAGGAAGGCCGATGCGGAAGATCATGACGACGCTCAAACTGACCGTGAATGAGAAGAAAACCAAGACCTGTGAATTGCCCGAGGAAAGCTTTGACTTTCCAGGCTACACGATAGGTCGGTGCTACTCAACCCAAACTGGCCGCGCCTACCTGGGAACACGACCGGCACCGCAGCGCATCCAGCGCGTCTGCGCCGAAGTGAGCGAGCAAACGCAAAGGTCAACGCTGGGTGACCCAGTCGAAGAAGTGGTGGCAGGTCTAAACCGCAAACTGCGTGGTTGGGCCAACTACTTTTGTCTGGGACCCGTGAGCAAAGCCTACCGGGCGGTGGACAGCCACGTCCGGCACCGGCTACGTCGATGGTTGTGCAGAAAGCACAAGAAGGCCGGTCGAGGCATCGGGGCCTACCCCGACGAGTATCTGTATGAGCAACTCGGCCTCATCCGGCTGGAAAAGCTAACCGCGAACCTGCCGTGGGCGTAAACCTGAGCACCTTGTCCGGAAGCCGGATGCGGGAAAACCGCCCGTCCGGTTTGAAGAGCGGGGAGTGGAAACGGAGTGCAGGAACAGGCTATTCAGGCACCGGCAACCGAAAGGGTCGGTCTCGGCTACGGCATGTTCTAAACACCACCGCGCCACTCCTCGACTCCACAGTGCAGCCACGCTCCGTATGAGAACCGAACAGACCTGGGGGCTTGTTACTTGTGCGAATGAACTTGTTGGAATAAAGGGACTTACGGAGCCAATCACGCCGCGGTTCATTGGCAGCGGCATGTTCCGAACCGAACCCGGCGCGCTCCGCCGAGTCGTTAGCAGGTGTCCTGTCCACCGGTTCCAGTGCCTCCTACTGAGCTTGGCTGATTTCCACAACAGCTGCTGGCTATAAAGATGGCGCTCCTACGGAGCTTGTGCCGGGCGCCCGGACCTCCAATTGGGCACAGGACTGATTTCTTCCCGGGAGGTCTTATGGCACAATTCCGGCACTCCCGCATATCGCGGGGGCAGATTCCTAGCGAAATGGCCATAATCAGCATTGCTGCGAGCATCTTGATTCTTACCCAAGTAATGCTAGTCTTACCGCATGATTGCGAAAGTTTCAGTCAAGGGCCAGACGGTCATCCCGGAAGCCATACGTGAAATGGCACGGATCAAACCCGGTGATCAATTGGAGGTTGGCTATTCCGGTGGACTTATTGTCATGCGCAAACGCCGGGCTCTCACGCCGGCGCGGGTGCGATCGCTGCTCCTGGGCGGACGCGATCTGCCGGAATTGACCGGTCAGGATGAAACTGCGGTGGCCGCCGCCGTGCAACGCACCCGCCGCCGCGTTAAAGCGTGAAAGTCGTCTTCGATACCAACGTCGTCGCCAGTGCGAGCTTTTGGCGGGGTGCGCCGTTTGATTGCTTGGCCGCTTGGGCGCATGGGCGTTGCGTGGCGGTGGTCAGCCCCCCCTTGCTCGCCGAATATCACGAAACGATGGAAGAACTCCGTCTGGACTATCCCAGCCGGAAATGCGTGGCCTGGGCGGAGGTATTGGCCCAATCCGCCGAACTGGTTTTCCCTGTCGAACGCACTTCGGGCGCAACGCCTGATCCCGACGACGAAATGATTTTGGAATGTGCACTGGCGTCGGAAGCAGACTTCATCGTCAGCGGCGACAAAAAGCATCTGCTCGCCCTGCGGCAATTTGAGGGCATCCCAATTGTCAGCCCGGCGGAGTTCTTGCGGTGGCTGGCGACTTCATAATCCTTCGCTTTCCAGGCACGAAAAACCGGACACGGGACAGGGCCCGTCTCCGGCGCACGAAGGATCTGAGGGTTAGAAATCCTTAAAATCGCCTTCCAGCGGGATTTCCGAGCGGCGGTTGGCGGTGGCTAACGCCGGCTCAGGTGCTGTCTGCCTCGACCCGCTGGTCACAATGGTATGGCCTTTGCCGTTGCCGTGGGCGGAGGCGGTAACCAGATTATGTGGTTTGCCAAATGTTCCCCTCGCGCCACCTTTGTGGGACGCCGAATTCAGCGAGGCAGCCGAAGCAGCTTGACGAGCTTGGCCGTCCACCAAACGCAGCAGTTCCGCTACCGCTTCCTTCAAAGACTCCGCCTGAGCGGTCAACTCTTCCGCCGCTGCCGCGCTTCCCTCAGCGTTGGCCGCGTTGCTCTGTGTCACCTTGTCCATCTGCGTCACCGCCGTGTTGACCTGCGCAATACCCTGGCTTTGCTCCTGGGAAGCCGCCGCCACTTCGCCTGCCATCTCATCCACCTGCCGGGCTTTGCCAACAATCTCTTCCAGGCTCTTGGCCACCTTGGCGCTGATATCCGCGCCCACCGCGCTCTTTTGCACGGCGTCTTCGATCTTGGAGGCGGTCTCCTTGGCCGCCTGGGCACAGCGTTGCGCCAAATTCCTCACTTCGTCCGCCACCACCGCAAACCCCGCGCCCGCTTCGCCGGCTCGGGCCGCCTCGACGGCGGCGTTGAGCGCCAGGATGTTGGTTTGGAAGGCAATCTCGTCAATGGTCTTGATGATCTTGGCGATGTCGGCGCTGGAGGTCTTGATGGCGTCCATGGCTGTCACCAGGGCCGCCATATCTTTCACGCCCAGGTCGCCGGCTTTACGAGCGTCGCTCCCCAACTCCTTGACCTTGCCGGCAGTCTCGGCGTTGCGCTTGGTCATGCTGGACATTTCCTCAAGCGAAGAGCTGGTTTCCTCGAGCGAGGCGGCTTGTTCGCTGGCGCCTTCGGCCAGCGACTGGCTGGCAGAGGAAACCTGGCCCGCCGCACTGGCGGTTTGATCGGCGCCGACACTCAAGCTGTCGGAAATTCGCTTCAGGACCTGGTTGATACCCCGGGTGATGAGGATGCCCATACCCAAAGCGATTACCACTCCCGCGATCATGGCAGCCAGGCTTAAGCCCTTGAGAACCGAGGCTTGGGCACTGGACGTCCTGGTGGTTTCGGCGGCGACTGTCTCGTTAATCTCGACGAGTTTGTTCAGGAGGGTTTCGGCGGAGCCAAAGGTGATTGCATTTTGAACCAGCCCCTGCTCAGTCATCTTCTTGTAAAGCTCGTTGCCCCGACGGTAGCCTTCCACGGTGGTATCGTAAGACTTGGACAAGGCGACGAACGCCTCGTGGTCGCCTTTCCACTCGTTCCACGCCGGAACGAATTCGTTCCACAGCTTGGCTTCTTCGGGCGTCTGCGCCAGCGGTTCATAAACCTTCCGTGCGGCTTCGATCCGCTTCCACGCCGCCGCGATGCGGTCGTAACTGGCCTTCCGATCATCCAGGCTGCCGCTGCGATCGAGCAGGGCATTCTCCGCGGCGTCCACCCCCGTCTGCGCCTCTTTGATAGTCAGCAGCGAGTGGACGGTCAGCAAATCCCCCCGCGCGTAGTTGGTCGCTTGCGCGTTGTCCGTCTTGGCCCGGTATATTTCCACAACCTGGTCCAGCAAGCGCTTGGCCTTGACAAATGACTCCGCGTTAATGACCAGCGCCTGATTGGCCATTTTGGAGTAGCCCTCGGCCCCTTTCTCCTGGGCTTCGACGGTCTTATCGTATTCTTTGCACAGGGCGACATAGTTCTGATGATCCTTCTTCCATGCCTCCCAGGCCGGGACGAGCTTCTTCCAGGTGGCCTCCTCCTCGGGGG
>Ga0118677_10002147_pt1 | contig 40188 bp, 34 predicted proteins | sample AliMusrvi5mmetaG_FD_86154 | JGI IMG/M metagenome (GOLD analysis project Ga0118677, IMG submission 86154) | reverse complement strand
ACCCGGTCCTGCCATTTCGGCAGCAGCTTGTCGGTCAGGCGCGTGTAAATATCTTGGGCGGCTTCTGTTGCCGTGGCGTGGCTGGGACAGACGATGGCAAATTCGGCGCCCTTGACGCGGCCCGCACGCTGGCCAACGCGGCCGTTGCCACTGTCATACAACTCGGTGCCGATTTCCTTGAGCAGCGCATCGGCGCCCTGGCGGCCCAGCATGGCGTTGAGTTCATTCAGATCACGCAGTCGCACGATGACCAGGCTGCCGCTGGCGCCAAACTGATCGCCGGTCAGCACCTCGCGCAGGTGCGACAAAAAGTATTCGCGGCTGGACAGCCCAGTGACCGGGTCGCGGTTGACCTTTTTGCGTAGCGTATCAAGCCGCGCCGCCTCTTCATTGAACATGGTCTTGACCCGACCCACCATCGCGTTCATGCCGCGCGCCAGGGCCTTGAGTTCGGGCGTGTGCGGCTCTGGAATTAGGATGAAGCGGCGCTCGGCAATGGCCTCGGCCTGGCCCACCACATGATTCAATGGTCGGGTAATCAGGCGCAGCAGGAAGCTGCCGGCAATGCCGGTGACCATGCCGCCCACCACAAACCACAGCAGCAGTGCCAGCGTGCCATCCCACAGGCTCTTGTAAACATACTGTTCCTGGCTGGCCAGGGTCAAGGTGCCGTACTGCTTCCAGTTGTCCTGAATCAGCGCCTGGCCGGGCTGCACCTGAATCGGTATCAGCTTGGTGAACCATTCCGGAGCGCCCTCAATTTTGCCCTCGAACACGCGCTCCACCAGGGTCTCACCTTTGGGCGACACGATGCGGATAAAGCGGTAGTGGCCGGCGTCAAACTGGGCTGCTACCTGCAACTCCACCAGCACCGGGTCCTTGGGCAGCTGCGATAGGGACAGGGCCAGTGCCGTGGCGTTATCGATGTTTTTGACCTGCAACTGCTGTTGCAAATACTGCCTCGCCGATAGAACGCTGGTGACCGTGCTGGCGGCAAACGCCATCGCCATGACTAGGACGATGGCTAGCCAGAGTTGCTTGATGAGTGACATGGTGATCTCGCTAAAGGGTTGAAGCAAAGGCTTAGAGGCCGTCTTTGTGCATGCGATCCAGCACATCGCGCCAGCGCGACAGCCGGGTTGTCGGGTCTGCGCTGGAGGCCGTGGCTCCTCCCACCCAGAGGCCGTCACTATTGAAGCTGTAGACCGGTGACAGGTCGGGGCGCATGGAAGCCGGTCGAATGCTGCTGACCATATTGTCCAGAATCACCGGCTCTTCGCTGGCTTGTGCATAGTAGCCCAGCACCATGTGCGCAATTGGCGCAGTATTGCCGCTCTGGTAGCGCACATAGATCAGACGCAGGCGCTCGTTGGCCACACCCAGAATGCGCAGCGTCATGTACTTGGCGATCACGAAGTCTTCACAGTCACCTGCTCCATGCCCCATGAATTCCAGTGGCGTGGCCCAGTAGTCTTCCTGGTTGTACACCTCCCAATCGGTCTTGTAGAGGATGCGGCGATTGAAGAAACTGTTGACCTTGTTGAGCTTGTCGTTCTCCGCCAAGGCGCTGCTATCGTCGATCAGCTTGCGCCACGCCACCACCGTTTGCAGTGCGCCGGCTCCATACTGCTGCTGGGCCAGCATCTGCATGCGGTCGAAATCGGTGGCGGCAAAACCGAGGGCCAGCGCTGCCACGCACAGCCAAGCGGCGCCGACCTTGAGGCCGGACCTGTAGCGCTGCGCTACATTAGCCAGCACGCGCCATTTCCAGAATATTCGCCTCGCTGATCTCATCCACCTGGTCGGCGGTTAAGAAGCGCATGGCATAGGTCATATAGGCCTTCTTCACCATGAAAATTTCAAACAGATCGGGATCGATATGTCCGGTGGCAGCCATCTTGGCGAGTATCTGCAGCGCCTGCGATAGCTTCATCGCACCCTTGTACGGACGGTCGCCGGCGGTCAGGGCCTCAAAGATGTCGGCAATGCCCATCATCCGGGCCTGCAGAGACATTTGCTCTTTTTTCAGACCCTTGGGATAGCCCTTGCCGTCCATGCGTTCGTGGTGGCCGCCAGCGTATTCACTCACATTGCGCAGGTGACGCGGCCAGGGCAACTGCTCCAGCATTTTGTTGGTGGCAACGATGTGGTTGTTGATGATCGCGCGCTCGGCCGCTGTCAGGGTGCCAGCGCTGATGCACAGATTCTCGACTTCGTTTTCGCTCAGCAGCGCTGCCTGTTCGCCTACCGCATTGACCCAGGTTCGCGAGGCGGCAATGTCTCGGACCCTTTGCTGCTCATCGCTGCTCATGCATTCGCTGCCGGCATTGCTTCTGCGCAGGAACGCTTTTTGTTCGTCCAGCGTGGCCACGTCGCTCTGATAGGCCGCTTCTAATGCCGCCAGAGCGGCTGCCTGCGCATCGGGTGCCAGCGCCAGCTTTGCTTCGAGCAGCTTGATGTGGGCATCACGCTTGGCCAGCTCGATGCGGGTTTCCACCAGCTCAATGCGGTCGAACAGGGTTTGCAGCTTGGTGGCCTTGTCCACCACATGCACCGGCGTCACGATCTTGCCGCAGTCATGCAGCAAGCCGGCCAGGCGCAACTCGTAGCGGTCCTGGTCGGTCATCCGAAAGTTGGCGTAGGGGCCGCTGTCCATGGCTTCGGTCGCTTCCGCCAGGATCATGGTCATCTCCGGAACGCGCTGGCAATGGCCGGAGGTGTAGGGTGATTTTTCGTCAATGGCGGCGTTGATCAGGTTCACCAGGGATTCAAACAAATGCGTCAGTTGCTCGACCAAGCGGCGGTTGCTTAAAGCCACCGAGGCCTGCGAGGCCAGTGACTCGGCCAGCCGCTGGTTGGTCATACTGAAGGGAATGGTTTTTCCGGTCTTGGGGTCCTTGGCGTTGATCAGCTGCAGCACACCGATGATGAAGTTCTCATGGTTCTTGAGCGGCACCGTCAGGAAGGATTGCGAGCGGTAGCCGGTGGCCTTGTCAAATTCGCGCGTGCCGGAAAAGTCGAAACCCTGCTCGAAGTAGGCATCGGCCACCGTCACCGTCTTGTCATTGAGGGCGGTATAGGTGGCCACCAGCGCGTTATTGGGTTGGCCATCGGGCTTGGTCAGCGACAGGGGCGGGAAGTTGATGGCCTTGCCAGTGGTGCCGCCCATAGCAATGCCCATGGAATTGGTGCGCATGATCTCGAAGGTGAGCGCGTGTTGGAGGTCGTCGAGCAGGTACACGGTGCCGCCGTCGGCCGAGGTCAGATCCTGCGCAGCAACCAGAATTTGCTCCAACAGCCGTGGCAGGTGATGTTCCTTGGATAGCGCAGCGCCCACCGCGTTCAACTGCTCAAAGCGGTCTAGCAGTTCCTTGATTGTTTCCATAATTTTCTAATTCCAACCCTGAGGGTACCGGCTAACAAACCATGTGGGAACGGTGCGCCCGTTGGGCATCGAACAGGAACCATCCGTAAACAGCTGCCGACGACACCCGCATTTCACGATTATGGCGGCATTGAGTGACTTGTTGAAGCAATGTTCATGCGCAAAAAAGTGAGCACGCCCGCGGCGCACAACTGGAGCCGGTCGGCACGGGGCGGCTCCGTACCCAGGCACCAGTCGCTTAAGACCAGCCGACGTCGGCCGTCTGCCAAGGCATGGTCGCCCGGTTGATGGGTGTGACCATGCAGCATCACGGATGCGTCAGCCTCCGCCAGCAGGGCGCTTGCTGCCACGGGGTCCACATCAGCATAGGGGGCGCCGGTCTGCTTGCGCGATTCGCTTTGGCTGCGGATGGAGCGAGCAATGGCTTGCCGCTCGGCCAAGGGTTTGGAGAGAAAGTCGGCTTGCCAAGAGGCACTGCGCACCGTCTGCCGGAAAGCCTGGTAGTCGGTATCTGCTGTGCACAGTGCGTCACCATGGGTCAAAAGAATGCGATGTCCGGCAAACGTCAGCACGCTGGGGTCTGCCAATGCGGTGGCCTGGCAGGCCTGCATCAGCGCTGCTCCCATCAGGAAGTCGCGGTTTCCGCACATGATGTACAGGTCCAGTCTCTGAGCAGCCTGGCGCAACACGCTGACGCACTCGGTCTGAAAGGCACTGCCTGCGCCCAGAACATCATCGCCTACCCATACCTCGAACAAATCGCCCAGGATGAAAAGGGCGTCGGCTGTCGTGGACTGCAGGTAGTTCTTCCAGCCCGAAAACGTGGCCGGGTCACCTTCATCCAGATGGATGTCGGAAATGAAATCGATCCGTTTCCAGCGGGATGGTGCCAGCAATTCCATCCCGCGTTCCGTCAGCTTTAGAGCGCGACGGCTTTTTCGATGACCACGTCTTCCACCGGCACATCGTCGTGATAGCCCTTGCGCGCGGTCTTTACGGCCCTGATCTTGTCGACCACATCGGCGCCGCCTACAACCTTGCCAAACACCGCGTAGCCCCAGCCCTGGGCCGTGGGCGAGCTGTGGTTCAGAAAGCCATTGTCGGCCACGTTGATAAAGAACTGGGCGGTGGCCGAGTGCGGGTCACCGGTGCGCGCCATGGCGACCGTGTAATTGGCGTTCTTCAGGCCATTGTTGGCTTCGTTTTCAATCGGTGCCTCGCAGTCCTTTTGCTTCATGCCGGGCTCCATGCCACCGCCCTGGACCATGAAGCCGGGAATCACGCGATGAAAGACCGTGTTGTTGTAATGGCCCTTGGCCACATAGGCCAGATAATTGGCTACCGACTTGGGAGCCTTTTCCTGGTCGAGTTCCAGGGTGATGACGCCGTAACCGGTGACGTGGAGTTCTACTTGTGGCTTGCTCATAATTTATTTCACCAAGGTGGCGGAGTTGATAAGAATCGGGGTGTTGGGAACGTCCTGTCTGCCGGTGGGCACGGCACGGATTTTGTCTATGGTGTCCATGCCCGCAACGACCTTGCCGAATACGGCGTAGCCATTGCCGTCCGGTGAGGGGGCGTTCAGGCCATTATTGTCCACCACATTGACAAAGAACTGCGCCGTAGCCGAATTGGGGTTGCTGGTACGTGCCATGGCAATGGTGCCCCGGTCATTCTTGAGGCCGCTTTTGGCTTCTAGCGGGATCGGTTCGCGCGTGGCTTTCTGATTCATGTCGGGCGTGAAGCCGCCACCTTGCACCATGAAGTTGCCAATGACGCGATGGAAGATGGTGCCGTTGTAAAACTTGTCCTTCACATATTGGAGGAAGTTTTCCACGGTCTTGGGTGCCTTGTCTGGATAAACCTCGACGGTGAAGTCTCCCAGGCTAGTCTGAAACTTCACCTGCGGGGCTGATCCTGCGAGCGCTGCAGTGTTAAGCAGCAGGGCAGTGGTCAACCCAAGCAGCACGCGGCGGCTGATACACGTCATCGTCATTAGATAATTCCTTCAAAAAATATTTTCCACTGTCCACTTTGCCGAGTCCAGTATTGTCGCTTGGTCCAGCCTGTGCGCTTGCCCAGAAGGACTTCGCCGAAAGTCACCACCATGGTGTCGGCGCTGTCGGTCCAGCGCAGAAAGGACAAGTCCTTGATCTCAATGTTGCGGCTCTGAGCATTGCCGAGTTCTGCCTTGAGCACCGAAGTCCATTGTTCCAGCGTTTTACCGTAGCTATTGAAGTCGGGCGTGTAAAAAGCCAGGGTTCGGTCCAGGTTGCCCGCTTCCTTCGCGTTGCGCCAGGCCTGTAGCGCGTCTTGGAAGGGCTGGCCCTCGGCCTTCACGCTACCCGCATCGACCCAGTGCAGCTGCGGTGCAATCACCACCGGCGTGCTGCCGATTTCCACGGTGTGAATGATGTGATCCAGGTCCGGGTTGGACATCACCAGGCAGCCGTCGGTCGACAGCGGGGCGCGCGAAAACTGGCTCGGAGGTGTACCGTGCAGCCAGATGCCGCCGCCGGTCTTTCCGCGCTTGGCGTCCAGCATATTGGGGTAGCTGAGAGGCAGGGCACCCGAGCCATAGAAGTCCTTGAGCGATTTGGCGTCCAGGTGACTGGTGATGTAGTACACGCCCAAGGGGGTGCGCTGATCGCCCTGTACCATCTTGGAAATACCCGCCTTGCCCACCGAAGTGTAGTAGTCCGCCACCAGGGTCAGGCCGGTGGGCCGGTTCTCAAACAAGTACAGGCGTGAGCGCGAGGCATCCACCGCGATGGCATGCCGGGTCTTTTGCGAAATTTCCAGGAACTGCGATGGAACAGTTCCGGGGCGTGGCCGATTCAGCCCCGCCTTGAAGCGCTTTTGCGACTCCTCGCGCAACTCACCGAGCGGCCCGGCACCGGTCACCGCCATGTCCGCAGACACGTCGCCCAGGGTTTTCACGGGACGCGTGCGCGCACTCAGCAGGTCGCCATACACCAGTTGTGCCAGCTGAAAGTTGGGATGCTCACGCACGATTTTTTCTGCCGCGTCGAGCGCTTCTCGGCTGTGTCCGCCAGCCATCAGCTGGTAGACCTGCAACAAACCGGCCTCGGCCAGTCCGTCTTCGGGTGCGGCTTGAGGCGGCAGCGTGGCCTGCGTCTTGGACTTGACCATGGCCGGCCGCGCCTTGGCCGTGGCAGGCACATGCACAACAATGAGAAGCAACAACAGCACCCAAGCGGCAGGCCCACGCGCCTGACACGTTTTATACGCCATGGAAGTTAGTACAGCCTTTCAGTACCTGGAGTGGTCGGTGCGATCACCTTCAGTTGCCCACGGTTTCTTTAACGATCAGCCAACGCTCGCCGACCTTGACAAAATCCAGGGTCTTGTGACTGGAAACTGCCAGTCCGCCGGCCTTGTAGTCCTGGCGGAATTTGGCGCTTGCATGGTTGCCGTTGACGCTCACGCTGAGTTTGTCAATTTTGACGCTGATGCTGGATTTTCCGCTGATGCGCTGCTGACGTTCTGCTTCCCAGGTCTTGCGGCTCATGGCGCCAGCCGGTTCGAAGTCCTTGCCGTAGGAGGCCAAATAGGCATTGACATCGCGCGCGGACCATACGCTGGCCCACTTGGCGACTGCGGCCTCCACTTCCTTCGCAGCAGGGCTATCCACGCTAGGCGTTGGTGCCGCTTTGCTGGCGGCTGCAGGAGTTGGTGCCACCACTGGCGCAGTCGGCGCCGGGACTAAAGCGGGCTTGGGCGGTGGAACAGCTGTAACCGGCGCAGTGGCTGCAGCAGGTTTGGGCGGAGTAAGAGCCGCAACTGCAACGGGTGGTGTCGGCACCGGTGCTGCTGGCTTGGCCGCTAGCGCGGGTGCTGCGCTGGCAGGTGGGTTAGTCGGCGCTGTCACCGGACGTTGGGTCTTTGCCGTATTGCTGCTGAAAATCTCGCGGATCAGCGCCAGTTTGGGCACCACTGCCTGGTTGTTGCTGTCCAGTTGCAAGGCCTTGTTATAGGCCTGGCTTGCCAGTTTGGCGTAAATGTCGCCCAGGTTTTCATGCGCCGTGGCGTAACTCGGATTGGTGCGAATCGCCATTTCCAGGGCTGCGCGGGCCTTGTCGAACTGGCTCTGGCCGGCATACATCACCGCCAGGTTGTTATAGGGCTCGGGCAGCTCGGGGTAGTCTTCGGTCAGTTTGGTAAAGGTGGCAATGGCTTCTGCCGTTTTGCCGCTGTCGCGCTGGATCACACCCTTGATGAAACGCATTTGCGGATCCTTGGGCTGAGTAGCCAGAAACTTGTCCGCGCGGCTCAAGGCTTCAGGCAGCTTGCCAACGCGCACCAACTGGCTGACATCAGAGTAATCGTCCGCATGCGCCGGCATGCAGGCCATGCCAACCAGGACGGCAATGACGCGCAGGGAAGAAAATACCAGGACTCTTGCGTGTTTCATACAACCTCTTGTGCTGATGACGCCGCTTGCCCCTTGCATCAGGTTCTTGTTACAGCGGCGCCTTATACTGATGGGGATTGTATCTGAGCACATCCAGAAAAGTGCTCTGAGGCACACATGCTTTCTGTCCCCAACCATCCGCAGTGAACGACACCTGCAGTGCCCCAAGGTTTTAGCCCCGATTTTTCATTCCCATGAGTTTGCGCATTTACAACACCTTAAGCCGTGCCCTGGAGCCTTTTGCGCCCTTGGAGCCTGGCCATGTCCGCATGTATGTCTGCGGCATGACGATTTACGACCTTTGCCACATAGGCCATGCGCGCATGATGATGGCCTTCGACGTGGTGCAACGCTGGCTCAAAAGCAGCGGCTATCGCGTCAGCTATGTGCGCAACATCACCGACATTGACGACAAGATCATCCAACGCGCGCTGGACCGTGGCATCACCATCCGGGCCCTGACAGACGAGATGGTGGTCGCCATGCACCAGGACATCGATGCCCTGGGCATTGAGCGCCCCAGCATTGAGCCGCGCGCCACCGAATTCGTGCCGCAGATGCTGGACCTGATCGCCCAATTACAGGCCAAGGGCCTGGCCTACCAGTCCAGTTCCGGCGACGTCAACTACTCGGTGCGCAAGTTTCCCGGCTACGGCAAGTTGTCCGGCAAATCGCTAGACGAGTTGCGCGCTGGCGAGCGCGTGGCGGTGCAGGACGGCAAGCAAGACCCGCTGGACTTTGTGCTCTGGAAGGCCGCCAAGCCGACCGAGCCGATTGATGCCAAGTGGGACTCTGCAGCTCTGGGCCATCCATTTGGCTTGGGGCGACCGGGCTGGCATATCGAGTGCTCGGCCATGAGTTGCGCCACCTTGGGCGAAAGCTTTGACATCCATGGCGGCGGAGCCGACCTGCAGTTCCCGCACCATGAAAATGAAATCGCCCAGAGCGAAGGAGCCTCCGGCAAGCCGCTGGCACGCTTCTGGGTGCACAACGGTTTTGTGCGCGTGGACAACGAGAAGATGTCCAAGAGTCTGGGCAACTTCTTCACCATCCGCGAGGTGCTGGCCCAATACGAGGCCGAAACCGTGCGTTTCTTTTTGCTGCGCACCCACTACCGCAGCGCCCTCAATTACAGCGATGCCCATCTGGACGATGCCCGCAGTGGCCTCAAGCGCCTGTACACCGCGCTGGCCCTGATACCCGGACAGGCGAGCGCTGCGGTGGACTGGTCCAATGCCTATGCGCTGCGCTTCAAGGCCGCCATGGACGAAGACTTTGGCACGCCCGAAGCGATTGCCGTGCTGTTTGATCTGGCCTCCGAGCTCAATCGCAGCAAATCGGTGGAGCTCGCCGTGCTGCTCAAGGGTCTGGGGGATTGCCTGGGCCTGTTGCAGCAGGAGCCTACAAGCTATCTTCAGGCCGGAGCGGGTGTATCGGAAGAGCGTATTGCAGAGCTGATTGCCGAGCGCGCAGCGGCCAAGGCGGCCAAGGACTTTGCTCGCGCCGACGCCGTGCGCCGGGAACTGCTGGGACAGGGCATTGTGCTCAAGGATTCCCCCGCAGGCACGAGCTGGGAAGTCGCGCAATGATGCTGGTGGCGAAAGCGACCGAGCCCAGCCCGGTCACACCAAGCTATTGGGAAGACGCCTGCAAATACCTGATCAAAAAAGACCGGGTGATGCGCAAGCTGATCCCCCAATTTGCCGATGCCCGTCTGCAAACCCGGGGCGACGCCTTCGTCACCCTGGCGCGCAGCATTGTGGGCCAGCAAATTGCTGTGGCATCCGCGCAAAAGGTATGGGACCGGTTTGCCCTGCTGCCGCGTGAAATGAGCCCGTCCCATGTGCTGCGCCTAAAGGTGGACGACATGCGAGCCGCGGGCTTGAGCGTGCGCAAGGTGGAGTATCTGGTCGACCTGGCGTTGCACTTTGACAATGGCGCCCTGCATGTCAAGGACTGGGCTAGCATGCCCGATGATGCCATCATCGAAGAGCTGGTGGCGATTCGCGGCATTGGCCGTTGGACCGCCGAGATGTTCCTAATCTTCCACATGTTGCGGCCCAATGTGCTGCCGCTGGATGATGCGGGTCTGATTAAGGGCATCAGTCAGAGCTATTTTTCCGGTGATGTGGTGAGTCGCAGCGATGCGCGTGAGGTGGCAGCCGCTTGGGCACCCTACTGCAGCGTGGCAACTTGGTATATTTGGCGGTCTTTGGACCCTGTTCCGGTCGCGTATTAACCGAGCGGCCTGCTTTGGCAGGCGCCGTTCAACAGAACGGCCTCCTGACGGAGGCAGCGTTTCTTTTTAAGGAGAATTGCATTGGCCAAAAAAACATTTTTGGATTTCGAGCAACCGATTGCCGACCTGGAAACCAAAATCGAAGAATTGCGCTACGTGCAGAACGAATCTGCGGTGGACATCTCCAGCGAGATTGAGCAACTGGCGAAGAAAAGCCAGCAACTCACCAAGGACATTTACAGCGATCTGACGCCCTGGCAGATCACCAAGATCGCGCGCCATGCCGAGCGCCCTTACACGCTGGATTATGTGGCCGAAATTTTCACCCACTTTGTGGAGCTGCATGGCGACCGCCACTTTGCCGATGACCTGAGCATTGTCGGTGGCCTGGCTCGCTTTAACGGCACACCCTGCATGGTGATTGGTCAGCAAAAGGGCCGCGACACCAAGGAGCGGGGCTTACGCAACTTTGGCATGTGCAAGCCCGAGGGCTATCGCAAGGCACTGCGCCTGATGAAGCTGGCCGAAAAATTCAAGCTGCCGGTGTTTACCTTCGTCGACACCCCGGGTGCCTATCCCGGCATTGACGCCGAGGAGCGGGGCCAGTCCGAGGCCATTGGCCGCAATATTTTCGAGATGGCGCAGTTGGAGGTGCCCATCATCACTACCATCATCGGCGAGGGCGGTTCAGGCGGCGCGCTGGCGATTTCTGTGGCCGACCAGTTGATCATGCTGCAATATGCCATTTACTCGGTGATCAGCCCCGAAGGTTGCGCCTCTATCCTGTGGAAGACCTCGGAACGGGCGCAGGACGCTGCCGATGCCCTGGGCATCACCGCGCACCGGCTCAAGGCACTGGGCCTGATTGACAAGATCGTCAACGAGCCTGTCGGTGGCGCACACCGCGACACCAAGCAGGCCGCTGCTTTTCTCAAGCGTGCCCTAGCCGACGGCTACCGCCAGCTGGCAGACCTCAAGCCCCGCGAACTGGTCGACCGCCGCTATGAACGCCTGCAAAGCTACGGCCGTTTTACCGACACCAAAGCCAACGCGAAGTAACTTGCCTTCGCTTGTTCCATGACCCAGTCGCTGGAACAGGCGATGGTGGACTTTCATCCCACGCTGCCGCTGGCTGTGGCATTGAGCGGCGGCGCCGACTCTTGCGCCTTGTTGGTGCTGTGCGCACGCCGGTGGCCGGGCCAGGTACATGCCCTGCATATCAACCACGGCCTGCAAGCGGCTGCACTCACATTCCAGCAGCATTGCCAGCGTCTGTGCGAAAGCCTGGGCCTGCCGCTGCGCGTCAGGAACGTGCAGGCCGGACACGTCAGTGGTCAGAGCCCGGAGGATGCGGCCCGCATTGCACGCTACCAGGGCCTGCTGGAGCTGGCCCATGGCGATGCCGAGAAGCCGGCGCTCGCATCCATTGCCGTGGCCCAGCATGCCGATGATCAGGTTGAAACCCTGCTGCTGGCGCTCAGCCGGGGCGCTGGTCTGGCGGGTTTGAGCGCCATGCCGGCGCGGTGGTTGCGCGGCGGCATGGCATTCCATCGCCCTTTGCTGAGGGTGGCCGGTGCCGATATCCGGGACTGGCTGGCACTTGAGCAGATTGCCTTTGTGGAAGACCCTACCAATACCGACACCCGCTTTACGCGCAACCGCATCCGCGCACACATTACGCCGGCGCTGCAGGCGGTGTTTCCGCACTTTCGGGACACCTTTGCCCGCAGTGCCGCCCATGCGGCCCAGGCCCAGGCGCTGCTCGACGAGATTGCCGGGCAGGACCTGGCGGCCTTATTGCGTGAGCGCGATGGCTTGCCACTCATTCTGTCCCTGCAGGCCTTGGCGCCAGCACGCCAGGCCAATGCCTTGCGCTTTTGGCTGAAGTCGGCTTACGGCGTGGTGCCCAGCACCGCCCAATTGTGCGAATTGCAAAGCCAGATCGCGGCCTGCGTCACCCGCGGCCACCGCATCCATATCAAGGTAGGGCGCGGTTTCGTGGAGCGCCGGGGCGCGGTGCTCACTTGGTACAATCCCACGGATTTGCCCCTTTGAAATTGATCCAATGGCTTTGATAGTTCACAAATACGGCGGCACCTCGATGGGTTCCACGGAACGCATCCGCAATGTTGCCAAACGCGTTGCCAAATGGGCCCGCGCCGGTCACCAAATGGTGGTCGTTCCATCCGCCATGAGTGGCGAGACCAACCGCCTGCTGGGCCTGGCCAAGGAGCTGGCGCCCGCCAAACCCGATGATGCCTATGGTCGCGAACTCGACATGCTGGCCGCCACCGGCGAGCAGGTCTCCAGCGCTTTGCTGGCGATTGCGCTGCAGGCCGAGGGCATGGGCTCGGTGTCCTACGCCGGCTGGCAAGTTCCGATTCGCACCGACAGCTCCTACACCAAGGCCCGCATCGAGTCGATCGACGACGCAAGGGTGCGCGCCGATCTGGACGCCGGTCGGGTGGTCATCGTTACCGGCTTTCAAGGCATGGATGACGAGGGCAATATCACCACCCTGGGCCGCGGCGGCTCCGATACCTCGGCCGTGGCCGTGGCTGCTGCCATGAAGGCCGCAGAGTGCCTGATCTATACCGATGTGGACGGCGTCTACACCACCGACCCGCGCGTGGTGCCCGATGCACGGCGCCTGACGACCGTGAGCTTTGAAGAGATGCTGGAGATGGCATCCATGGGCTCCAAGGTGCTGCAAATCCGTTCGGTCGAGTTTGCCGGCAAATACAAGGTTCCCCTGCGCGTGCTGAGCAGCTTCACGCCCTGGGACATAGACATCAACGAAGAAGCCGCCTCCGGCACCCTGATCACCTTTGAGGAAGACGAACACATGGAACAAGCCGTTGTATCCGGCATTGCATTCAACCGCGATGAAGCCAAAATTTCCATCCTGGGCGTGCCCGATACCCCCGGCATTGCCTACCAGATCCTGGGCGTGATCGCCGACGCCAACATCGACGTGGACGTGATCATCCAGAACGTCAGCAAGGACGGCAAGACTGATTTCAGCTTCACCTGCAACCGCGGCGACTATGCCAAGGCCATGGACTTGCTCAAGACGCAGGTGTTGCCCAAGTTGAGCGCCAAGGAAGTGCTGGGCGACACCAAAATTTGCAAGGTCTCCATCGTCGGCATCGGCATGCGCAGCCATGTGGGCATTGCCAGCAAGATGTTCCGCGTGTTGAGCGAAGAGGGCATCAACATCCAGATGATCTCCACCTCCGAAATCAAGACCTCGGTAGTCATAGACGAGAAGTACATGGAGCTCGCCGTGCGTGCTTTGCACAAGGCTTTTGATCTGGACCAGAGCATTCCTGAAAATTAGCCCCCAGTTCGTGCGATAATCGTATTCGCCAGGAAACGTGACCGAGTGGCCGAAGGTGCTCCCCTGCTAAGGGAGTATGGGGTGTAGAGCCTCATCGAGGGTTCGAATCCCTCCGTTTCCGCCAATAAAACCAAAAGAACCCTTGTAAGTTATTGATTTACAAGGGTTTTTCTTTTGCGGTGTTTGTTGCAAATCCTGTGTTCGTCGGATTGGCTGTCTTGCTGCAAACCTTGCCGTCTCCACCGCCCACGGCCGCCGCAGGAGCTGCACTCTTTGCGGGCGGGGCATTTACCGCGGCAGGCGCACTGTCGCTGGTACACCCGTTTGGGCAAACGCTGTGGCGGCGCAGAAAAGGCCGATAGCGATAGTAAGAGCGCGAACTCGTGAACGCATGTGAAATTCCTTTTGCAACTTGCAGTGGTTTCCAAAACATTTCAAACCCTGCACCTACAACGGCTTCTGCAAAGGTCCGTTTACACCACAGTGTGAAGATTGAGTGAAGCCGGTGGCCGACTCAGTGGCCATAATGTGCAAAAGGGAGAAAGCAGATGGGATTCCGCAAAACAATCCAACTGTTCCCGGGTCTGGTCGCCAGAGCAGCCTTGGTTACCAGTATTTTCGTGGCCACGTTGTCTGTCGCATATGCCTGGGGAACGCAAGGTCACCAGGTCATCGCCCTGATGGCGCAATCGCGGTTGACGCCGCAGGCGCGTGCTGCGGTCGACCGATTGCTGGCCGTGGAGCCCGGCGAGACCCTGGCATCTTTGTCCACCTGGGCGGACGAGCACCGCGACCAGTCCACGGCGTCCCTGCATTTCGTGAATTTTCCCCGCAATAGCTGTGTGTACGACGAGCAAAGGGACTGTTCAGACGGCCGATGCGTTGTGGCTGCCATCAAGAAGGAAATCGAGGTTCTGGGTTCCAACGCCCCGGACGACAGGCTGCTGACTGCGCTCAAATACCTTGTTCATTTTGTCGGCGATGTGCATCAGCCCTTGCATGCAGGCCACCTGGACGACAAGGGTGGCAATACCTATCAGCTCCAGGTATTTACGAAGGGCAGCAACTTGCATGCGGTCTGGGATGCCGGGCTCATCAAGAATTTGAATGAGGAGCCCGAGCCCATGGCTGCCCGGCTGCAAGGGCTTCGTTCCACTTTTCCGGTGACGGACTTGGACCCAGTCACGGCCGCCCAGGAGTCTTGCATGATTGTGTCTATGCCCGGCTTCTATCCCAATCGCCTGGTCGAACTGCCGTACATTGAGAAGTACACGCCGGTGATGGAAAGGCGCTTGGTCGCAGCCGGAGCACGTCTGGCGGGAATATTGAATTCAGTTTTCAAGTAATCCGCTGGGGCTGCCTATGGGGTTGTCAAGATCTACTCCATGGCCGCCATCAAGGCTTACTCAGCTGCATCTGATGCCGCAAGTGCCGATAAGTAATGCTGGAGGTGCAATCATGCAAGTCACAAGTTCGATATCCGCCTCAAGCACCGCAGTTACTGCTGGCAACACCAGTCAAGTTGCACAGCTGCAAAAGCTGCTCAGGGACTTAACGCAGCAGCTCAAGGACCTGGCAACGTCCAGCCTGTCAACAGACAGCGCCAAGGCCATATCCGTCCATTCGACGGCTTTGGTAGATGCCTATGCGTGAGTAGCGTGGGCGGCCTCGCGTTGCGGCTGCCATGAGCAGATGGGAAGGCTGCCAGCCAGGGACTTGGCACGCTGCTTCTGGTTTAACATGGCCTGCACGACATGCTGCGCATAGGCCACCGATATGAATGGTTTTCCAAAGTTACCCGCGTTAACGCCAAACGGCCTGGCGTCAGCGCTGAATTGGCCTTCGCCCCCTTACGCCAGCTACAGTGACACTCCGGAGGAGGGTGCATCGTGGATTTGTGACCTGGAGGGCGTGAACCGGCAGATTAAAAATTGCCAGCTCGAGTCCATCAAGAGCGATGAAAGACTGGTGCAACTCAGCATGCCACCGTCGCGCACCGTGGTGCCGGTGCGATTTTCGATGTTACAACGCCTGACTTTGCGCGAGCCGCTTGAGCCTCGGCTGACACTATCGAACGCCACGGATTTCGCTGCCCACGATGCCTTGCTGCAACACCGCCCGCGCGTACCTTACCAGCTCGAGATGTGCAATGACACGGTGCTGGAGGGAAGCACTATTGGCCATGTCGAAAACGATGCCGGGCTGTTCCTGTTTCATCCCTTGGACAAAAGCGACCGGGTCGAGCGGGTATTTTTCCCCAAGGAAGCTTATCGAAAAATCCGTTTAGGTGAGGTCATCGGCCAGATTCTGGTGCAACAGCACCGGATCAGCGCCGAACAGGTAGAGCGTGTGGCGCAGGAGCAGGAAACTATCCGTACGCGCAAGTTGGGAGACTACCTGGTTTACAAGGAGATCGTGACCGCTGACCATCTGATGCAGGCGCTGGACCAACAGGCGCAGATGCCCATGGTGCGCATCGGTGAAGCGCTGACCGCGCTGGGGCTGATCTCGGAGGCGCAACTCAGCAATGCGCTGGGTAAGCAAAGCACCGAGCGCAATGTGCCGCTGGGCGAGATGCTGGTGCAAAGCGGCATGCTGACAAGGCAGGATCTGCAAACTGCGCTGGCACGCAAGATGGGATTTCCGGTGGTGGATGTCAGCAACTTCCCCATCGATGCCGAAGCCCTGCGCAAAGTGCCTTTTTCCATCGCCAAGCGCCTGCGGGTGTTGCCGTTGATGCTGCGCGAGGGAACGCTGGTGGTGGCTGCCGAAGATCCTTCTAAGCGGTCGATGATCGAGGAGCTGGAGTTCACCTCGCAGACCAAGGTGGTGGCAGCCATTGCCGGCATACCGCAACTCGATATCGCACTGCCACAGGCCTATGCCAAGTTCGCGCTGGAAAATGCCGCTGTCTTGAAGGAACGCGGAGGAGCTGTGGTGGACACCTCATCGGCGGAGTTGCTGCGCGAGTCGCTTGAGCTGCAGTCGGTCGATGCCTATGAAGAGCTTGAGCCGCAGATCGAGCAGTCCGACAATTCCCTGGTGCGCATGATCAACACCATGATCATTGATGCCGAAAGCCAGGGCGCCTCTGACATCCACATTGAGACCTATGCCAGCAAGCGCAAGGTGCGCATCCGTTTTCGCAAGGATGGCATTTTGTCCACCTATATGGAGTTGCCACACACCTACCGTTCGGCGCTGACGGCGCGCATCAAGATCATGTGCGATCTCGACATTTCCGAGCGCCGCAAGCCGCAGGATGGAAAGATCGACTTTGTGCGTTTTTCCGCCAGGCACCGCATGGAGTTGCGCGTGGCCACCATTCCCACCATTGGTGGCGCCGAAGATGTGGTGATGCGGGTGTTGAGCTCGGCCAAGCCGGTGGAGTTGAACCGGCTGGGTCTGTCCGAAGAAAATTTCATCGGTCTGAAGGAGGCGGTGTCACGCCCCTATGGCATGGTGCTGTGCGTAGGGCCCACTGGCTCGGGCAAGACGACGACCTTGCACTCGGTGTTGCAGCACCTCAATACCCCGGAGCGAAAAATCTGGACGGCGGAAGATCCGGTCGAAATTACCAACCCGGATTTGCGCCAGGTACAGGTCAACGCCAAAATCGACTGGACCTTTGCCAAGGCCTTGCGCGCCTTTCTGCGGGCCGATCCGGACATCGTGATGGTGGGTGAAATCCGCGACCAGGAGACCGCTCAGGTGGCGATTGAGGCCTCACTCACCGGCCACCTGATGCTCAGCACCCTGCACACCAATAGCGCGGCGGAAACCATCATTCGTTTGCTCGACATGGGCATGGATCCGTTCAATTTCGCCGATGCTTTGCTGGGCGTGCTGGCGCAGCGCCTGGCACGTCGGTTGTGCCCCGACTGCAAACGGGCCGAAGCCGCGGATGAGGCCTTTGTCGATGAATTGCTGCACGATTACCTGCGTGCCTTTCCAGAAGACATGCGCAGCAGCCCGGAGGACTTGCGCAGGCAATGGGAGCTGCGGTTTGCTGCTTCAGGCCCGCTGCTGCGCTATCAGCCGGTGGGCTGCCCGAAATGCAACGCCTCTGGCTACAAGGGGCGGCTGGGCTTGCACGAGCTGCTGAGCGTGGATCCGGGCGTGCGCCACCTGATACAGACCAGCGCGAGACCCGAAGAGATTCAGCACGCGGCCATGCGCAATGGCCACTTCCGCACCCTGCGTCAGGACGGCATTGAGAAGGTGTTGCAGGGCTTGACCAGCATCGACGAGGTCAGGGCCAACTGCAACTAAGGTGCTTTCTTGGACCTGGCCGCTGGCTTCGGGCTGCCGACCGTATCCGTGATGGTCTTGGCCAGAGCGATGACGCGCTCTGGGTCCACACCCAGGGTGCCGATCAAAAACTCGATGATCTCCGAGCGCGGATTGGCCAGCGTCGGCTCAATCATCATCACGGCGGCCGATATGGCCAGGGCGAGTTCACGCTGCGCGCTGTCGGGCAGCATCTGCTCCAGTGCGTTCAGGGCCTCTACCGGCGCCACGGCGGTGATGCGTGCCTGCTCCTTGAGCAGCTGCACCCAATTCACATTCGTTGGTATCCGGTGGCGTTCGTTGGCCGGCAGCAGCGAGAGCAGGCGGGCCAGGCGCAGACTGCGCCGCTCAAACGCGCCGATCGACACCATGCCGGCCAACACGATGCGGCACACCGCCTCGGCCACGCCCCCCTTGGCAATGTCCTTCAACACCGCCTGGCGCGCAGCTTCAATGTCTAGCTGTGCGCGTTCATGGGCCACTTGCGAATCCGGCACAGCGGGCTTGAACCAGAAGCCCAGACCCTGCGCACCGTACAGGCTGCGCGCCAGCTCCACCGATCGCTTATCCCGCTTGTTGCGGTAGGCGTTCAGGCTCTGGGTGATCTGCGCATCCAGTTGCTGCTCCATGCGGCTGGGTTCGCTGTCTGGGGCGGCGTGGATGCGGTGTGTCCGCACCTGCTTTGCTAGCGCGCGAATCAGGGGCGCCAGGGGCAGTGTGTCTGAGATCAGTTCACGCTGCAGGCGCAGCGTGTGCATGTTGCCGATGGCGTCGCCCACGCTGCGCGTGGCCAGCAGCTTCACCCAGGGGCGTACCCAGGTCTTGTAAAACTTGGCGTTGAGCTCGGACACCTGGGCGATGGTGGAAAAGAGTGCCTCTTCCTCGCGCCCCTCGGGGTTCAGCGCCAGAATGTCCTGCATGCTGCGGTGCTCGTAGCTCACCGTGTAGTCGCCGGGCTCCAGCTGTTCCCAGCGCTGGGCTTCCAGCCCGGCCTTGGCCTTGAGCTTCATTTCGTACAGACCAGGCGGCAGACCCTCGATCACGTCCAGCGAGCTCACCAACTGGTCGTGCTCCTTGCGTGCGATTTCACCGCCGACAAAAATGCCCAGGTGGCCCACGCTTTCGTGCAGCACGTAGACGATGGTGCGCCCTGCCGCGGCGATGGCGCGCTCGTCGCCCCAGGTGTCTATGATCCAGTCCAGCGCCTGCGGTACCGGCGTGATGTTGTCGCCGTGCGAGGCAAACACCACAATCGGTGCGGTGATATTGCGCAGGTCGATGCGGGTCTCGCCATCCATCACCTCGCCGCGTGCCAGGCGGTTGCCGACAAACAGGTTCTCGACAATGCTTTCGATCTCGCTGCCGGTCATGCGGAAGTAGCCGCCCCACCAGCGCTCAAATTCCAGAAAGCGCTCGGCCTCGCTGTCCACTTGGGACCACAGCTTGTAGTAGCGGCTCCACAGCGTGTTGGCCGGATTGAGCTTTTCAAAATTTTCCACCAGGTAGGCGCCATCAAAACGGTCGGCTCCCAAGTCGGCGGTAAACGACGCCAGCCAGGAGCCACCCAGGGCCGCACCCGAGTAGCGCATCGGGTTCAAGGTGGAGCTGCCTGCCCAGTACGAGATCGGCGCGCCCACCACCATCAGCGGGCCAAACAGTTCGGGGCGCGTGGCGTTGAGCGCCATCATCGCCCAGCCGGCCTGGCAGTTGCCGATCACCACCGGCTTGGCCGGGCAGTGGGGGTGGCGGGCAATCACCGCCTCCAGGAATTGGGCCTCGGCGTGCATGACGCCAAACAAGGTCTGGCCGTCCTCGGGCTGGGGCCGGAAGGTGACAAAGTACACCGGATGTCCGGCCCGCATCGCCACGCCCACCTCGGAGTCGTGCTTGAAGCCGCCAATGCCGGGTCCGTGCCCGGCGCGCGGGTCCACCACCACCAGCGGACGCGAACCTTCATTGACCGGCGGCATGTCGGCCGGTGGTGTGATGCGCAAGAGGGCATAGTTGCAGGGCTCTGCCAATGTGGCGCCGTCCAACACCAGCTCATGGTCGAATTTCAGCAGCGGTGGCGTGCCCTGCGCCAGGTGTTCGCGGTAAGCATTGCCGCGGTCCAGCAAGGTGTCCATGAACAGCACGCTGCGCTGGGCGGCGTCGGTCAGGTAGGCGCTTAGGTCGTCTATGGGAGGGAGGCTGTCTTTAGCCGGGGCGGTGGATGGTGTGCGACTGGCCATAAAAGTCCCCTGTGTATTTTGCATAAACCATAGCACGGCGATGCGGGGGGCGCTTGATCTGAAGCAAGGGCACAAGGGTTGGTCCGCATAAACTGTAGCCACATCAATCGCGCCAGGGAGCAGCCCACATGGATATCAAAAGCCTTTTAGACCAGCCGCATAAGCTGCCCACCGTGCCCGCAGTGACGCAAAGGCTGATCGCCAGTTTCAGCGACGACGATGTGGCCTTCAAGCAGATTGCCGACCAAATCTCGGCCGACCCCGCGCTCAGTGCCAAACTGCTGCGTCTGGCCAATTCGGCCTACTTTCACCTTTCGCGCACCATTGGCACGGTAGAAGACGCGCTGCACATGCTGGGCTTTGTGATGGTGCGCAATCTGGTGCTGGGCAATGGCATGGCGGCAGCCTTTCGCAATACCAAGGGCATGGACCTGCAGCAGTTCTGGCGCTATAACCTGTGCTCCGCCAGCGTCGCGCGCTGGCTGGCCGCCAGGGCGGACGTGAACGCCGATCTGGTGTTTACCGTGGGTCTGATGGTCGGCATCGGTCAGTTGCAAATGCATGTGGCAGCTGCGCCGGAGGTGCTTCCGCTGGACAAGGTCAAACATGTTTTGGATGCGGATCGCGCCGCCCTGGAGCGGGAAATTCTGGGCTTTCACAATGGGGACGTAGCAGCGGAGTTGGCGCAACTCTGGAATTTTCCGCAACCGATTGTTGCCTCCATGCGCCAGGTCCCCGACCCGTTGCAGGCCAGCGATTTTTTGCCTGCCGCAGCCTGTGTGCACATGGGTTCCTGGGTGGCGCGCCATGCGGTCCAGCAGACCACGCCCGAGCAGTGGGTGTCCAGTTTCCCGGCCGAGGTTGCGCGCCGCTTGGCCGTGCCAATGGCGATGTTTACCGAAGACATGCCACCGGTGGCCGAGCTGACTGCAGGTCTGGACGACATGCTGAGCTGAGCCAAGCCGACTTAATGGCCTGGGTGACCGGGCCGTGGGTTTGATTGGCATCCACGGCGCACTTCATTGGCCTGAGAATGTGTTAATAAGTGTTTAATTCCCGTATCATGACCGGACGTCGACAGGCCCACAGGATACGAACACTCACCTCAACGCATTCCACCATGACTGGCACCGAGTACATTGAAAACGCCACGTTCGACGAAATTTCAGCGGGACAGAGTGCGCGTTTGCTGCGTACCTTGACGCTGGAAGATATTCATGCCTTTGCGGCGGTATCGGGCGACACCAACCCGTCTCACATGAATAGTGAATATGCGACGGATTCTCCCTTTCAAGGAGTGATTGCCCACGGCATGTGGGGTGGGGCGCTGATCTCGGCCCTGTTGGGCAACCAGTTTCCGGGCGCCGGTACCGTCTACTTGGACCAGGTACTGCATTTTGTCAATCCGATACGGGTGGGCGACACGCTGGTGGTCACGGCCACCGTTACCAAGTTGGTGGCCGAGCGCCAGCGCGTGGAGTTTGATTGCAGCGTGGTCAACCAGCGCGGCGAGCTGGTGCTGAGCGGCACGGCCGGTGTCAAGGCGCCGCCCGAGAAGCTGCGCCTGCCCCAGGTGGCTGCGCCCCAGATTCAGTTGCTGGATCCGGAGGCCCGTTTCAAGGCGCTGTTGGCCAAGGGTGACAAGCTGGAGGCCGTGCGTTGCGCCGTGGTCCATCCCTGCGACCGGGAGTCGCTTTCCGGTGCGCTGGATGCGGCCCGTTACGGCCTGATTGTTCCGTTGCTGATCGGCCCTGAGCAGCGCATGCGCCAGCTGGCCGAGGAAAACGGTTTGGATCTGAGCGGCGTCGAACTCATTCATGTGGGGCACAGCCACGAGGCGGCAGAGCGGGCTGCGGCAATGGCTGCCAGTGCCGAGGTGGAGGTGCTGATGAAGGGCAGCCTGCATACCGACGAGCTGATCCATGCGGTGCTCAAGCAGCCCGCACTGCGCACCGGACGGCGCATGTCCCATGTGTTTCGCTTTGACATTCCGCTCTATCCCAAGCCGCTGCTGATTACCGATGCCGCGCTGAACATCAATCCGAGCCTGAAGGAGAAGCTCGACATCGTCCAGAACGCGATTGATTTCGCGCGCATTTTGGGTGTGGCCGTGCCCAAGGTGGCGATTCTTGCGGCGGTGGAAACCGTCAACCCGGACATGCCTTCCACCCTGGACGCCGCAGCCCTGTGCAAGATGGCCGAGCGCGGCCAGATCAAGGGCGGCATCCTGGACGGCCCATTGGCCTTTGACAATGCCATTTCGCACACTGCCGCCCAGATCAAGGGCATTGTGTCGGCGGTGTCGGGTGATGCCGACATCCTGGCTGTGCCGGATCTGGAAAGCGGCAATATGCTGGCCAAGCAGCTGGAATATCTGGCGGGGGCTTCCGGCTCCGGCCTGGTGCTGGGTGCCCGCGTACCGATTGCCCTGACCAGTCGCGCCGATGGCCCCATGAACCGGGTCGCCTCGGCCCTTCTGGCCAAGCTGGCGGCACACGCCGCACGGCGCACCCATCCGCGCACGCTTTAGCAAGACCTTCAATACAGCTTAGAAAGACCTTCATCCAAAGGAACTTGCCATGGCCATACTTGCCGTCAATGCGGGCTCGTCGTCGCTCAAGTTTTCCATGTATCCGCTGGAGCTGGGCCAGGTGCAGCCCAGCGTGCTCAGCGGCACTATCCAGGGCCTGGAGCCCGGTGGAATACCGGAAATGGGCTGGAAATTCCAGGGCCACTCAGAGCGCAAGCCGCTATTGCCTGTTGGGGATACCGACTATGTTGCCGTCAAGGATCCGTTTTCCCAGGCGCTGCAAAGCCTGCGCCGCCTGTTGCTTGCGGTGCCGGAGCTGCCACGTATCGAGGCCGTGGCGCACCGTGTGGTGCATGGCGGGCAGCTGTTTCGTTCCAGCGTGGTGGTGACCGATGACATCCTGCAACAGCTGTCTGCCTTGGATTCGCTTGCACCGCTGCACCAGCCGCACAACGTGGAGGGCATTCGCGCCTTTCGATCCGCCTTTGCCGGGATTGCGCAGGTGGCCTGTTTTGACACGGCGTACCACGCCACCATGGCCGAGGTGGACTACGCCTTTGCGCTGCCCCAAGCCCTTAGCGCACAGGGCATACGCCGCTATGGTTTTCACGGTCTTTCCTATCAGTATGTGATGTCCACGCTGCAGGGCCTGAGTGCGCGTGCCAATGGCCGCGTGTTGATGGCCCATTTGGGCAATGGCGCCAGTCTGTGCGCCGCCACCGATGGCCAGAGCCGCGCCACCACCATGGGCTTTTCGGCGCTGGACGGCTTGATGATGGGCACGCGCTGTGGCGCGCTGGATGCCGGCGTGCTGCTGTATTTGCTGGAACAGGGCTGGGACCATGACCGCCTACAGAAGCTGCTGTACAGCCAAAGCGGTTTGCTGGGCGTGTCGGGCATATCGGCCGACATGCGGCAGTTGCGCGGGGACGCCAGCCCGGCGGCGCAGCAGGCGATTGCGCTGTTTACCCGCCGGCTGCTGCGCGAGTCCGGTGCCTTGATTGCCTGCCTGGGCGGGCTGGATGCGCTGGCCTTCACCGGCGGCATTGGCGAGCATGATGCTGTGCTGCGGGAGCGGGCCTGCTTCGGCCTGTCCTATCTGGGCGTGGCGCTGGACCAGGCACTCAATGAACAGGCCACGGGTGACAGGCCCATGGCGATTCACCTGGCCGCAAGTCCGGTCGAAGTCTGGGTGATACCCACCGACGAGGGCCGGGTGGCAGCACGCGAGGCGGCCCGTCTGCTGCTTGCCCAGTAGCGGGTCCTCAATTGCTAAAGGGCCGACCGGAGAGCTTGGAGCCGGGCTTGATGCCCTTTCTGGTGAACCAACCCTGGTTCATTTCCAGCACGTAGCGCACGGGTTTGAGCGAACAGTGCGAATCGGTGGTCTGGGGCTTCATGTCCTCCAGATTGACGATGCTGCCGTCGTCGGCAATAAAGGCCGCCGTGAGCGCAAGGATGGTGTTCTTCATCCAGAAGCACTGCTTGGTCGGCGTTTGAAACACAAACAACATGCCTTCTCCCTGCGGCATTTCTGTGCGGTACATCAGGCCGATCTCGTGCTGCTCCGGTGTCAGCGCCAGCTGAATGTCCATTTGGTGGATGCCGGCGGAAAGGGTGATGCGTTGCAACTGGGTTTGCGGTTGCACTTGGGCCAGCGCCAGGGCACTCAGGCACAGTGCAAAGAATAGGGTGGTGAGCTTCTTCATGCCTATATTCTGTCAGAGAGGCGCAAGTAGCGCGTCATGCTGCTGGGCTAAAATTTCATGCGCTCCAATTTTCATTTATCCACCTGTTTTCATGGCCACCTACCAGCACATCCAGATCCCCACCGAAGGCAGCAAGATCTCCGTCAACGCGGACAAAACGCTGAACGTGCCGGACCAGCCCATCATTGCGTATATCGAGGGTGACGGCACGGGCCTGGACATCACGCCGGTGATGCTCAAGGTAGTGGATGCGGCGGTCGCCAAGGCCTACGCTGGAGCCAAGAAAATCCACTGGATGGAAGTGTTTGCCGGTGAAAAAGCCGTCCGCGTCTATGGTCCCGGCGTCTGGTTGCCCGACGAAACCCTGCAGGCCGTGCGCGACTATCTGGTGTCCATCAAGGGCCCGCTGACCACGCCGGTGGGCGGCAACATCCGCTCGCTCAATGTGGCCCTGCGCCAGGAACTGGACCTGTATGCCTGCCTGCGGCCGATCCAATATTTTGACGGCGTGCCCAGCCCGCTCAAGGAGCCGCACAAGACCCAGATGGTGATCTTCCGCGAGAACTCGGAAGACATTTATGCCGGCATCGAGTTCGAAGCCGAGAGCGAGCAGGCCAAAAAGCTCATCGCGTTTTTGCAGGATGAATTTGGTGTGCGCAACATTCGTTTCCCAAGCACCAGCGGCATCGGCATCAAGCCGGTGTCGCGCGAAGGTACAGAGCGCCTGGTGCGCAAAGCCATCCAGTACGCCATAGACAACGACAAGCCCAATGTCACCCTGGTGCACAAGGGCGCCATCATGAGGTTCACCGAGGGCAGCTTTCGGGACTGGGGCTATGCCTTGGCACAAAAGGAGTTCGGTGCCCAGCTGATTGATGGCGGCCCACGGTGCAAGTTTAAAAATCCACGCAACGGGCGCGACATCACCATCAAGGACAGCGACACCGACTTCTTCCTGCAGCAAATTTTGCAGCGCCCGGCAGAGTTCAGCGTGATTGCCACGCTCAATCTGAACGGCGACTACATCTCCGACGCGCTGGCGGCCCAGGTCGGTGGTAGCGGCATTGCGCCCGGTGGCAACCTGAGTGATACCGTGGCCATGTTTGAAGCCACCCACGGCACGGCGCCCAAACATGCCGGGCTGGACTATGCGAATCCAGGCTCCGCAATCCTGGCTGCCGAGATGATGCTGCGCCACATGGGCTGGACGGCGGCTGCCGATCTGATCATCAGCGCCATGAAAAAGGCGATCCATAGTAAGCGTGTGCCCTTTGACTTCGCTAGGCTGATGGTGGGCGCGACCCAGGTCAGTTGCTCAGGCTTTGGCAATGTCCTGATCGAGCACATGTAAACCAGCTCTGCTGTCGCCTTGCGACAGGTTTGCAGCAACTTGATCCCTCAGACCGCAGCAGGCAAAACTGCTTCTGCGGTTTTTTTGCGTCGGCATCTTGATTGTCATGGATCCGTCACCAGATCGTTGGAGCGATGCAGTGTTTTGAGGTGACCGATAGAATGGAAGCCATGGCGACCAAAAAACCCGAAAACCAACCCCCAAACCCTGTGCGGGTGCCCGACCGGGACGAGGGCGGCTCCGTAGTACTCGAACGCGTTCCCTTGAAGGTGAAGCCCCCGGGGCTGTACCAGGTGGTCATGCTCAATGACGACTACACGCCCATGGAATTTGTGGTGGTGGTGATACAGGAGTTTTTCGGCAAGGACCTTGAGGCGGCAACCGCCATCATGCTGAAGATCCATCTCGACGGCAAGGGCGTATGCGGCGTGTATTCGAAGGACGTGGCAGCCACCAAGGTGGATCAGGTGCAGGACGCGGCGCACAAGGCCGGGCATCCGCTTCAATGCGTGAGCGAGCCGGTTGAATTTTGAGAAGATTTTGAGAAGAAGCACAGCCGCACCACGCTGTGTTTCAAAACGGTTTACAGTTAATCATCAACGCAAGGCAAAGGAAACCACATGATTGCCCAAGAATTGGAAGTTAGCCTGCACATGGCGTTCGTGGAGGCGCGTCAGCAACGCCACGAATTCATTACCGTGGAGCATTTGCTATTGGCTTTGCTTGATAACCCCAGCGCTGCCGAAGTGCTGCGCGCCTGTTCGGCCAATATCGATGACCTGCGCAAATCGCTGGCCAACTTTATCAAGGACAACACGCCCCAAGTGGCCGGTAGCGACGAGGTCGATACCCAGCCCACCCTGGGTTTTCAGCGCGTCATCCAGCGCGCCATCATGCATGTGCAAAGCACCGGTAGCGGTAAGAAGGAAGTGACAGGCGCCAATGTGCTGGTCGCCATCTTTGGCGAGAAGGACTCGCACGCCGTCTACTACCTGCACCAGCAGGGCGTGACGCGCCTGGACGTGGTCAATTTCATTGCCCACGGCATTAAGAAAAACGACCCCCCCGAACCCGCCAAGGCCCATGAGTCGACCGGCGAGGCCGAGGAGGGCGGCAGCGAAAAGAACGAGAAGTCCTCGCCGCTGGAGCAGTACACCGTCAACCTGAACCAGCTGGCCAAGGACGGCAAGATCGATCCGCTGATCGGCCGCGAGTACGAGGTCGAGCGCGTGATTCAAATCCTGTGCCGCCGCCGCAAAAACAACCCGCTGCTGGTGGGCGAGGCCGGTGTCGGCAAGACCGCGATTGCCGAGGGTCTGGCCTGGCGCATCACGCAAAAAGATGTGCCCGACATCCTGGCCGAGGCCGTGGTTTATTCCCTTGACATGGGCGCGTTGCTGGCCGGCACCAAGTACCGCGGCGACTTCGAGCAGCGTCTCAAGGGCGTGCTCAAGGCCTTGAAGGACAAGCCCAACGGCGTGCTCTTCATTGACGAAATTCACACACTGATCGGTGCCGGTGCGGCATCCGGCGGCACGCTGGATGCGTCCAATTTGCTCAAGCCGGGTCTGAGCTCGGGCCAGCTCAAGTGTATCGGTGCCACCACCTTTACCGAATACCGCGGCATCTTCGAGAAAGACGCGGCCCTGTCGCGCCGCTTCCAGAAGGTGGATGTGGTCGAGCCCACGGTCGAGCAAACCGTTGAAATTCTCAAGGGCCTCAAATCCCGCTTTGAAGAGCATCACGGTGTCAAGTACGCGGTGGCCGCCCTGCAGGCTGCGGCCGAACTCAGCGCCAAGTACATCAACGACCGCCATCTGCCCGACAAGGCGATTGACGTGATCGATGAGGCCGGTGCGGCCCAGCGCATTCTGCCGGCCAGCAAGCGCAAGAAGACTATCACCAAGTCCGAGGTCGAAGAGATTGTCGCCAAGATTGCGCGCATTCCAGCGGCCAATGTATCGAACGACGACCGCGGCAAGCTGCGCACCCTGGAGCGCGATCTGCGCAACGTGGTGTTCGGCCAGGACAAGGCGATTGACGTGCTGGCATCGGCCGTCAAGATGGCGCGCTCGGGCCTAGGCAAGGGCGACAAGCCGATCGGCTCTTTCCTGTTCAGCGGCCCCACCGGTGTCGGCAAGACAGAGGCCGCCAAGCAGCTCGCCTACATCATGGGCATTGACCTAATTCGCTTTGACATGAGCGAATACATGGAGCGCCATGCGGTCAGCCGCCTGATCGGCGCACCTCCGGGTTATGTCGGTTTTGATCAGGGTGGTTTGCTGACCGAGGCCATCACCAAGAAGCCGCATTGCGTGCTCTTGCTGGATGAAATCGAGAAGGCCCACCCGGACATCTTCAACGTGCTGCTGCAGGTGATGGACCACGGCACGCTGACCGACAACAATGGGCGCAAGGCCGACTTCCGCAACGTCATCATCATCATGACGACGAATGCCGGAGCCGAGACCATGAACAAGGCCACCATCGGCTTTACCAACCCGCGCGAGTCTGGCGACGAGATGGCCGACATCAAGCGCCTGTTTACGCCGGAGTTCCGCAACCGTCTGGATGCCTTGGTGAGCTTCAAGGCGCTTGACGAAAATGTGATCCTGCGCGTGGTCGACAAGTTCCTGCTGCAGTTGGAGACCCAATTGGCCGAGAAGAAGGTCGATGTCACCTTTACCGACAAGCTGCGCAAGCACCTGGCCAAGAAGGGCTTCGATCCGCTGATGGGTGCGCGCCCCATGCAGCGCCTGATTCAGGACACGATTCGCCGTGCCCTCGCCGACGAGTTGCTGTTTGGTCGCCTGACCGACGGTGGCCGTCTGACGGTGGATCTGGACGACAAGGATGAAAGCAAGACCGAGGTGCTGCTCGACATCCAGCCCTTGCCCAAGAAGGAAGGCAAATCCAAGCCGGAAGAGGCGACCGCCGGTTAAGCCTTAGCGCTGTTGCCGATCGGGGCTCAGTTCGGTTTGAACTGGGCCCTTGTTTTTTTATCCCCACGCGCCTGATGCCAAAACCGCTTGGAGTTGGGCTGCCTTTGAACGATATGAATCTTCTTCGCGTCTGCATTCTTCCCGGCCTGCTGGCCCTGCTGCTGGCGGGCTGTGCCGCACCGCCTGGTACGCCCTCCACACCGATTTTGCCAGCACCTACTCCCTCCGCCAAAGTGCCCCCGCGCATTGGGCTGGCGCTGGGCGGCGGTGCCGCGCGAGGTTTTGCCCATGTGGGCGTGATCCAGGTACTCGAAGAAGCCGGTATCCGGCCCAGCCTAGTGGCCGGCACCTCGGCCGGCAGCCTGGTAGCCGCCATTTATGCCAGCGGCAAGAGCGGCGCCCAGTTGCAACAGGTGGCCGAGACCATGGATGAGGCGGCCATTGCCGATTGGAGTCTGCAGATTTTTAGCCGGGGTGCCTTGCGCGGTGAAGCGCTGGCGCGCTACGTCAATGCACAGGTCAACTCGCGGCTGATCGAAAACATGCCCTTGCCCCTGGGCATTGTGGCCACCGACCTAAATAGTGGCTCCGACACCTTGTTCCAGCGCGGCGACACGGGCACGGCGGTGCGTGCTTCAAGTGCTGTTCCGGCCATCTTTCAGCCGGTCAAAATTTCCGGCCACGACTACGTGGATGGTGGACTGGTGTCCCCGGTCCCGGTGCGGGCCGCCCGCAAGATGGGTGCAGAGTTGGTGATTGCCGTCGATATATCCAGTCCTCCCGACGGCAATCTGGCCGGTGGAACCCTGGACATTCTGCTGCAGACCTTCACAATCATGGGCAAGAGCATCAATAGCTTGGAGCTCCGCGACGCCGATGTGGTGGTGCGCCCGGTCTTGACCGGCATATCCAGCGCTGACTTTGGCGCCCGCAGGCGGTCCATCGAGGCCGGGCGCCAGGCCATGCTGCTGGCACTGCCGCAACTGCGCGCAGCCATCGCTGCCAAATCAGCCTTGCGCTAGCAAAAAAAAGGCCCCGTCTTGCAACGGGGCCCTGAAGGGATCCCTGAACCTGATGGTTTCGAAAGGACCCGAGGAGACAACTGGTGAGAGACTAAGAGTCCCTGATGTCTGCATTATCTCAGGGTTTTCCCTTGGCTCCTAGAATCTTGTCACAAGATTTGTGACAGGCAGAAAAATTATTTCTTTTTGGCAGTGGCTGGCTTGGTCGCGGTGGTCGCAGCAACGGCGTGGAAATTGGCTTCAGCCACTTCGGTCGCCTGCTTCACAGCCTTTTGCACAGATTCCAGCGCGCTGTTGGCAGCGGAAACCGAGCTCTTCAGGATCGCCACAGCGGCTTCGGAACCGGCGGGTGCGTTCTTGGTGGCGCTGTCAACCAGTTCTGCAAATTTGTCTTGTGCTTCAGAGGCTTGGCCTTCGGCGGCCTTGGTGAATTCTGCGCTAGTGCTGGTCGCGATGTCATACAGGTGACGGCTATAGGCGGCAGTCTTATCAGCCAGCGGTTGCAGCAGACCGGATTGCAGAGCAATCAGCTCTTGCACGTCTTTCACGCTCAAAACCGATTGCGTGTGGCCAGCGACCTCGGACAGGGCCGCCTTGGAAGCAGTCAGGTTCAGTTCGACAATCTTTTCAACACCTTCAAATGCCTTGTTGGTCAAACCAAACAGGGTTTCGATGTTAGCTTTTTGAGCGGCTACGACTTGTTCAACGGTGAGTACGGACATGGTGATTCTCCAAATTGGGGTGAGTGAATACAGCTTCTCTGACTGCCTTGGTGCCTGGCTCTGTGGAGCTTATGTTGCACCGCAGCATGGTTTGAATTGTAATCAGCCCAAGTGCGATTGCAAGCACTTTTTGTTGCGATGCAGCAACTTAGAGTCGTTTTTCTAAATTTGAAAAAGTCCTCTCTGTGTCACAAGCGCGACGCATAAGAATTGACAGGCCGCGCGACTGGCAAAATCGGGGCATGTCCGATCGCTATTTCCCTGTACCCAAAACTCATCTGGAGACCCTTGCATGACGCTTTCCGCGATTGATGAAGCCATTTGTACTCGCCGCTCCATGCGGGCTTTTACGCCGAAGCCTGTGGCGCGTGCCGACCTTGAGCACATTTTGCAGGTGGCCAGCCGTGCTCCATCTGGCACCAATTGCCAGCCCTGGAAGGTCTATGTGCTGCAAGGCGATACACGCAAGGCGTTGGTGGAAAAGGCCTGTGCTGCCCATGACGCCCTGCGCGCCGACCCCACGCTGGCCGAGCAGTACCAGGAAGAATGGGACTATTACCCGCAAAAATGGGTCAGCCCCTACATCGACCGCCGTCGAGAAAATGGATGGGGACTGTATGGGCTGCTGGGAATTGGCAAGGCGGACCGCGAGCAAATGCATGTCCAGCACCAACGCAACTTCCGTTTTTTTGACGCGCCGGTGGGCCTGATGTTCACCGTGGATCGGGTCATGGGCCATGGCTCGCTGGTCGATTACGGCGGCTTTATGCAAAGCATCATGCTGTCGGCTCGTGGCCTGGGCCTGCACACCTGCCCGCAGGCGGCGTGGAATGGTTTTTCCAGCATCGTGATGCCGCTGATAGGCGCGGGCCCGCAGGAGATGCTGGTCTGCGGTATGGCACTGGGCTATGCCGATGACAGTGCCTTGGTCAATACCTTTGACACACCTCGGGTGCCGGTAAAGGACTTCAGCCACTGGCTAGACTGAGACCCTTGATGGCAGCCCTTGCGATGGCACTGCTGGACGGACTGAGCTACGCCAGTACCTTGTTTCTGATGGCCGCGGGCCTGACGCTGATTTTTGGCGTGACCCGCATCGTTAACTTTGCCCATGGCAGTTTCTTTATGCTGGGCGCGCTGTTCTCGGCTCACTGGCTGGTGAACTGGTATCCGGCCTGGGCCGACAGTGGCTGCTTGTATGCCGCGGCCATGTTGCTGGGTTCGATCTGTGCCGCGCTGGTGGGTGCGCTTGCAGAGTGGCTGCTGTTGCGCCGCCTGTATGGCGCGCCCGAACTGTACCAGTTGGTCGCCACCTTTGGCCTGAGCCTGGCCTTACACGACGCCATGCGCTGGCTATTCGGGCCCGACGAGGTGTTTGCCCCGCGCTTTCCAGGGCTCAAGGGAGCTGTGGAAATCGGCGGCGAGTTTTTCCCCCAATACCAATTGCTGACCATCGCGCTGGGGCCACTGGTCTGGCTGGCCTTGCATGGGCTCTTGCACCATAGCCGCTGGGGTATGCGTCTGCGCGCCGCCACGCTGGACCGTGACATGCTGTCGGCCCTGGGCGTCAACGCCAAGCCGCTGATGCTCATGGCCGTGGTGTTGGGCTGCGCACTGGCCGGTCTGGGCGGCGCGTTGCAACTGCCGCGCGAACCCGCCAACCTGCAAATGGACCTGAACATGGTGGTGGAAACCTTTGTCGTGGTGGTGACCGGTGGCCTGGGCAGCGTGGCCGGCGCCTTCTGGGCCGCGCTGCTGATCGGGCTGGTGCATTCCTTTGGCGTGCTGCTGTTTCCCCAAGCCACGCTGATGCTGGTGTTTGTGACCATGGGACTGGTGCTGACCTTCAAACCCCAGGGCTTGATGGGCCGCGCGCTGCTGCCCTTGCCACAGGAGCATGGCCTGACTTTTTCCCTCTGGCCTCATGCGGCGATCCGCTTCCAATGGGTTTGCGCGGTCCTGGCTGCCATCACGGCCATGGCCTGGTGGGCGGGCGACTACTGGCAGTCCCTGGTTTCTGACATGTGGATTTTGGTGATTGTGGGCGTGAGCCTGCAGTCCATGATGGCTCTGGGTGCGCTGGTGAGTTTTGGCCATGCCGCGTTTTTTGGCGTGGGCGCTTATGCCGCAGCCTGGGTGCATCTGGCCTGGGGGTGGGGGCTGATGGGCGCTTTGCTGACTGCCACGTTTGCCAGTCTGCTGCTGGCCGCAACGTTCGGTGCGGTGCTGGTGCGCAGCAGCGGTGTCTATCTGGCCATGCTTTCCCTGGCGCTGGCGCAGGTGCTTTGGGCCGGTGCCAGCCAGTGGGTGGCGCTTAGCGGCGGTGACAATGGTCTGATTGGGCTGCAATTGGTCGGCCTGGGCCTGCGCCCCTGGTTTTTCGTGCTGCTGGGCCTGCTGGGTTTGCTCGCGATTGCCGCACTCAGGCGCTTCGCACGTTCCGGTCTGGGCGCAGCCCTGCAGGCGGTGCGTGACGCGCCCATGCGTGTGGCCGCCAGCGGACTGCCGGTGCAGGCCATCAAATGGCAGGTGCTGCTGCAAAGCGCGGCACTGGCGGGCCTGGGCGGGGGCTTGTTTGCGGCCCACAAGGGTTCGGTATTTCCCTCTGTGCTGTCGGTGTCCACCTCGGTTGATTTTCTGCTGGTGGTGTTGCTGGGAGGTTTGCAGCAGTTGTGGGGCACGCTCGCCGGTGCCTTGGTGCTGGTGCTGGCCAGCAGCGAACTCGGGCGCAACTTTATTTACTGGCGCGGCGCCCTGGGTCTGCTGGTGATGCTCATCATGGTCTGGGCGCCGTCGGGTCTGCTGGGCGTGCGCCATGCCTGGTGGCGGGGGGCTAACCATGTCTGAGGCGCAGGGCTTGGAGTTGCTGCACCTGGCCAAGCACTTTGGCGGTGTGCAGGCCGTGCGCGATGTGAGCTTTGGCGTTCAGCCCGGCGAATGCGTGGCCTTGATTGGCCCCAACGGCGCCGGCAAGTCAACCACCTTTGCCTGCATTGCCGGCCAGCACGCGCCCAGTGCCGGTCAGGTGCTGTGGCGTGGGCAAGCGCTGGGAGATATGTCGGCGGCGCGGCGCTTGCAGTGCGGCATAGCCCGCACGTTTCAGGTGGCGCAAACCTTTGAAGCCTTGACCGTTTTGCAGAACGTGCAACTGCTGTTGCCAGGTGCTTCCCCGCTCAACCCGCTGCGGGTGCTGGACCGGCAAGCGCGGCAACCGGCATTGGAACTGCTGGCGCGCGTCGGTTTGCAGGAGCAGGCAGATCTGGGCGCACTGCAGCTTCCCTACGGCGCAAAAAAACGTCTGGAGCTGGCCATGGCACTGGCCGGGCTGACTTCTGGACCGGGCTTGCTGCTGCTGGACGAGCCCGCCGCCGGTCTTGCAGCCAGCGAGCGGGGCGCGTTGATGCAATTGGTGCGCGCACTCGCCCAGGGTGCAGCAGGCGCTGAGCGGCTGTCCGTGCTGTATACCGAACACAATATGGACGCCGTGTTTGGCGTGGCCGATCGGGTGCTGGTGCTGATGGAAGGCCGCATTGCCGCGTCGGGCACGGCACAGGAAGTGGCAGTCAATCCGCTGGTGTTGAGCCGCTACCTGGGTCAGGGCTTTCATCATGCAGGGGGGAATGGCAATGCTTGAGGTCAGCCGCTTAAACGCCTGGTATGGTGCGGCCCAGGCGCTATTTGAGGTGTCGCTGCGGGTGGGCCCAGGTGAGCTGGTGGTGCTGGAGGGACTCAATGGCGCCGGCAAGTCGACGCTGCTGCAGTCTCTCATAGGCCTTGGGCCCAGGGTACAGGGCAGCGTGGTATTGCAGGGCCGTTCGATCTCCGACTGGCCCGCGCATGCGCGGGCCCAGCTGGGCCTGGGCTTTGTGCCGGAAGACCGGCGCCTGTTTGCCGAACTCACGGTTCTGGAAAACCTGCTGGTGGCGGCGCGTGCGCCTACCGCCCACGGCCAGAAGACCCATTCCACCGAGCAGCAGCTGAACCAGGTGTTTGCGCTGTTCCCCGCCCTCAAGCCCATGCAAAAGCGCCGCGCCTTGGAGATGAGCGGCGGCGAGCAACAAATGCTCAGCATTGCGCGCACCCTGATGACAGCGCCCAGCATGCTGCTGCTGGACGAGCCTTGCGAAGGCATTGCGCCGCTGCTGGTGGAGTCCATCCGAGATGCCTTGCTGCAGCTCAAAAGCCAGGGCATGTCCCTGTTGGTTGCGGAGCAAAATACGCTGCTCGCCGCCCATGCCGACCGAGTCATTACACTGGTGGCCGGGCAAACCGGCGCCTCACCCGCATTCCTCACACCATGATCATTACCAGTCTTCTGGACACCGACCTGTACAAGTTCACCATGATGCAGGTTGTGCTGCACCAGTTCCCCGGGGCGCAGGTGGAATACCGCTTCAAGTGCCGTAACCCGGGCGCGCAACTGGCGCCGTTTGTGGACGAGATACGCGAAGAAATCCGCTCGCTCTGCAGCCTGCATTTCCAGGAAAGCGAATTGGCCTATTTGCGCTCCATGCGCTTTATCAAGAGCGACTTTGTCGACTTTCTGGGCCTGTTCAAGCTCAACGAAAAATACATCACGGTCACGCCGCTGCCCTCGGGCGATATCAGCATTGAAATTGTCGGCCCCTGGCTGCACACCATCCTGTTTGAGATCCCGGTGCTTGCCATCGTCAACGAGGTCTACTTCCGCAACACCCAGGCGGTGCCAGACTTTCCGGAGGGCCGCATGCGCCTGGAGATCAAGATCGGCCAGTTGCGCGAAGAAGGCTTGAGCGACCTGAAGATTGCCGACTACGGCACACGTCGGCGCTTCTCGCGCGCGTGGCACGAAGAGATGATGCGGGTGCTCGCCGCACGCCTGGGCACCCACCATAGCCCGGGCCACGGGCGCAGCGTGCCGGGCCAACTGGCCGGCACCAGCAACGTCTGGCTGGCCATGAAGCTGGGCCTCACACCCCTGGGTACCATGGCGCACGAATACCTGCAGGCCTGCCAGGCGCTGGGGCCGCGTCTGCGCGACAGCCAGATTTACTCCTTCGAGAGCTGGGCCCGTGAGTACCGCGGCGACCTGGGCATTGCGCTCAGCGATGTCTACGGCATGACGGCCTTTTTGCGTGACTTCGACCTGTTCTTCTGCAAGCTGTTTGACGGTGCGCGCCACGACAGCGGCGACCCCTTCGATTGGGGCGAGCGCATGCTGGACCATTACGTCCGCAACCGCGTGGATCCGCGCACCAAGACCCTGATTTTTAGCGATGGCCTGACTGTGCCGCGCACCATTGCCCTGTACCAGCAGTTTCGCGGCCGCTGCCAGCTGGCCTTTGGCATAGGTACCAACCTGACCAATGACCTGGGCTACGAGCCGCTGCAAATCGTCATCAAGATGGTGAAGTGCAACGGCCAGCCTGTTGCCAAGCTATCGGACACGCCGTCCAAGAACATGTGCGATGACGAGCGCTACCTGGCCTATTTGCGTCAAGTCTTTGAAATTGCCCAACCAGCCGGAACACCATGACCAAGCCCGCCATCCTCATTACCCGCGCCATCTTTGCTGAGGTGCTGGAGCAGCTCAGCCAGCACTTTGAAGTCGAATCCAACCAGGCCGATGTGATCTGGTCGCCGCTCGAGCTGGCGCAGCGCCTGCAGGGCAAGGTCGGTGTCTTCATGACCGGCACGGAAAAGGTCAACGCCGACCTGCTGGAGCAATGCCCGCAGCTCAAGCTGTGCGCCAACATGACGGTGGGCTACAACAATTTCGACCTGGCCGCCATGAGCGCTGCCGGCGTGCTGGGCACCAACGCGCCCGATGTGCTGACCGAGACCACCGCTGACTTCGGCTTTGCCCTGCTGATGGCGACAGCGCGGCGCGTGACGGAGAGCGAACATTATTTACGCGCAGGCAAATGGACGCGCTGGAGCTACGACATGTTCTCTGGCGCCGAGGTGCATGGCACCACGCTGGGCATTGTTGGTATGGGCCGCATCGGCCAGGCCATTGCCAGGCGCGCGGCACTGGGCTTTGGCATGCAGGTGGTCTACCACAACCGCTCGCGCCTGGATGCGGCCACCGAAGCAAGCTTCAACGCCCGTTACGTGGGTAAGGAAGAGCTGCTGAAAAACTCTGACCACGTGATGCTAGTGCTGCCGTATTCGGCCGCCTCCCACCACACCATAGGAGCTGCCGAGCTGGCGCTGATGAAGCCCACCGCCACCCTGATCAACCTGGCGCGCGGCGGCATTGTGGACGACGCGGCGCTGGCCGAAGCCTTGCGCCTTAAGCGCATTGCCGCCGCTGGTTTGGATGTTTTTGAAGGCGAGCCAGCCGTCCATCCGGCGCTGCTGAGCGTGCCCAACGTGGTGCTGACCCCGCACATCGCCAGTGCCACCGAGGGCACACGGCGCGCAATGGCCGCGTTGGCGGTGGACAACCTGATCGGTTTTCTGGTCAATGGCAAGGCGGTGACGCCGCTGAACCCGGAAGTGCTGACCCAGCCAGGACTTTGAATGGACGGCCCATTGAGTTCCCTGCCTTTGTGGCTGCTGCTGGCCCTGGTGCTGGTGAACAGCGGCGTGCTGCTGTGGCTGGCCGCGCGCAAGCCGGAGGGGCAGGACCCGCAGCAGCAGGAGGATGCGCAACGCGGTCTGCTCGCGGCCATTGCCACGAATACCCAAAATTTGGAGCGCGCGTTGCGCCAGGAAATTGCCGAGTCCTCACGCGGCGCACGCCAGGAACTCTCGCAAAATCTGGCCAGCTTCCAGCAGACCTTGACGGCCCAAGGCGCGGAGGCGACGCGCACCCAAAACAGCCAGATTGACGCCTTTGGCCAGCAGCTGGCCCTCTTGCAAAAGTCCTTGTCCGACACCTTGACACTTCAGCTTGGCAATGTGAGCGAATCCAATGCGCGGCGCATGGCCGAGATCCGCCAGACCCTGGAGGCGCAACTGGCACAGCTGCAAACCACCAATGCCGCCAAGCTCGACGAGATGCGGGCCACGGTCGATGAGAAGCTGCAATCCACCTTGCAGACGCGCCTGGGTGAAAGCTTCAAGCAGGTGGCCGAGCGGTTGGAGCAGGTGCACAAGGGCCTGGGCGAAATGCAGACCCTGGCACAAGGCGTGGGCGACCTCAAGCACCTGCTCACCAATGTCAAGACGCGCGGCATGTTTGGCGAGGCGCAGCTCGAGGCGCTGCTGGAACAGGTGTTTGTGCCCGACCAGTACGCCGCCCAGGTGGCCACCATTCCGGGTAGCAAGAATGTGGTGGACTTTGCCATCCGGCTGCCCGGTCGCTCCATCGACGGCACGCCGCTGTGGTTGCCGATTGACGCCAAGTTTCCCAATGAAGACTACGAGCGCCTGCTGGACGCGCAGGGCAGGGCGGACGTGCTGGGCGCCGAGGCGGCCGCCAAGGCGCTGGAGCTGCGCATACGCCTAGAGGCCAAGAACATGAACGAAAAGTATGTGGAGCCGCCGCACACCACCGACTTTGCCATCCTGTTCCTGCCCACCGAAGGCCTCTACGCTGAAGTGTTGCGCCGCCCAGGCCTGATGGAGAGCCTGCAGCGCGACCACCGCGTGACGTTGGCCGGCCCCACCACCTTGCTGGCGATTCTTAGTTCCTTGCAAATGGGCTTCAGAACGCTGGCGCTGGAAAAACGCAGCTCCGAGGTCTGGCAGGTGCTGGGCGCCGTCAAGAATGAATTCGGCAAGTTCGGCGATGTGCTGGCCAAGGTGAAAGCGCAGACCGAAACCGTGCTCAAGACATTGGACAACGCGCAGGTGCGCAGCCGCGCCATGGACCGGGCGCTGAAAAAAGTGGAGGCATTGCCCGACACGCAGGCTCAGGCCTTGGTTGCGGTGGACCGCGACCTGGACGGCGAGCCCGATGCGGGCACGGAGCCGGGCAGCGGCCGCTGATGCAGGCAGCACCGGCCTCGGCGCTAGCGCGTCTCATCGCGGGCCAAATTTGTCTGCATGCGGCCATGGCCGGCACCCGCATGGCGTCACCGCTGCTGGCGCTGAAATTAGGCTATGGCGCCCTGGAGGTGGGCAGCCTGTTGGCGCTGTTTTCCCTGATGCAGGTGTTTCTGGCGATTCCGGCCGGGCGCTACGCGGACCGCCACGGCCTCAAGCGGCCGGTGGGAATTGCATTGTTGTTCGCGGTGTCCGGCGCCTTGGCCGCCGTGCTGTGGCCGCGCTTCGAGGTGCTGTGTCTCACCGCCCTGTGCATGGGCGGTGCCACCGGCTCGGCCTCCATCGCGCTGCAGCGCCATGTCGGCCGCGCGGCCCACGGTGCCACCGAACTCAAGCGCGTGTTCAGCTGGCTGGCCATAGGCCCGGCCATTTCCAATTTCTTTGGCCCGGTGTTGGCGGGGTTGCTGATTGACCATGCCGGCATCTGGCTGGGTGGGGCCGCCGCCGACACCACGGGTTTTCGGGTCGCGTTGCTGTTGATGGCCTTGTTGCCGCTGCTGACTTGGCTCTGGATTCGCCACACTCAGGAACTGCCGCCCGTGGTTCATCCAGAGGGTATGGCCAAGCCCCAGGTCTGGCATTTGCTGCGTGAGCCTTTGATGCAGCGCTTGCTGCTGGTGAACTGGCTGCTGTCGAGTTGCTGGGATGTGCACACCTTTGTGGTGCCGGTACTGGGCCATGAACGGGCCTTTAGCGCCTCGGTGATTGGCGCCATTTTGGGTAGTTTTGCCGTGGCAGCCGCCTGTGTGCGCGTGGCCATGCCGCTGCTGGCAGCACATTTGAAGGAGTGGGTGGTGGTGAGTAGCGCCATGCTGATCACGGCCTTGCTGTTTGCTATGTATCCCCTGATGCACACGCCTTTGGCGATGGGTTGCTGCTCGGTGCTGCTAGGCCTGGCCCTCGGATCGGTGCAACCCATGATCATGAGTACCTTGCACCAGATCACGCCGCACGCCGTCCACGGTCAGGCGCTGGGCCTGCGGCTGATGAGCATCAACCTGTCCAGCGTGCTGATGCCCATGCTTTTTGGCACGGCCGGCATGGTGGTGGGTGTGTCGGTGGTGTTTTGGACCGTCGGCGCCGCCGTGGCGATGGGGTCGCGGGCGGCTTGGCATTTAAGGCCTTACGCCTCCGGCAAATCGTAAAATTTGCGGATCATTTGCCAGGCTTCTTCCGGATCATCTGTGTACTGGATCAGGTCCAGGTCTTTGGGCGAAATGGTGCCGTCTTCCACCAGCACATCCAGATTGATCAGGCGCTTCCAGTAATCCTTGCCAAACAAAATGATGGGCACCGGTTTGGCCTTTTGCGTTTGCACCAGGGTGATCACCTCGAACAGCTCGTCCAGCGTGCCAAAGCCGCCCGGGAATGCCACCAAGGCCTTGGCCCGCATCATGAAGTGCATTTTGCGGATGGCAAAGTAATGGAACTTGAAGCTCAGCGAGGGCGTTACGTAGGGGTTGGCACGCTGTTCGTGCGGCAGCGTGATGTTCAGGCCGGGTGTGGGCGCACCCATCTCGAAGGCGCCGCGGTTGGCCGCCTCCATGATGCCGGGTCCGCCGCCGGAGCAGACCACGAACTGGTGGGTGCCGTCAGGGAGGCTCTGGGACCACTCGGTGAGGAGGCGGGCCAGGGTGCGGGCATCGTCGTAATAGCGTGCCAGGGGACCCTGGCCGTCGTGGATGCGGGCGGAGCCGAAGAACACCACCGTGTCGCGCACGCGCTCGCGGCGGAAGTGGGAGAGCGGCTCCAGGTATTCGGCCAGCATGCGGATGGCGCGGGCATCCGAGCTCGCCAGGAACTGGTCGTTCAGCCAGGCTACGGGCCGGCGTTCGCTATGCGGAGGTGTTGTGTTGGTCATCCCGTTTTAACTCATCGACTTTCTTCTTCAATTCGCGCACCGTGCGGAGCAGTTCGGGCAGCTTGGGGAAGGCGGTGATGGTGCGCAGCCACTCGTTGGCGGGGAAGGCGGGGGAACCGGAGATGCGGGCGCCGGGTTCGACGTCGCCGCCGATGCC
>Ga0118677_10002146_pt1 | contig 40226 bp, 37 predicted proteins | sample AliMusrvi5mmetaG_FD_86154 | JGI IMG/M metagenome (GOLD analysis project Ga0118677, IMG submission 86154) | reverse complement strand
AAGGAACCGGAGAAAGTTCTTAATCGTAGAAATAAAATTAAATATTTATTATCCTGCTTTCTGATTAAAACAAGATATTATTATCTTTATCGGACGATAAGTTAGAAGATTAACCTTTATGGGTAAACAAAATATTTCTGTGTTAGTTGTTGAAAGTGATCCGGAATCACTTAAATATACCATAGAATTGCTTCATAAAAATTCTCTTGTATCTAATATTGAAAGTGTTGCAGATTCAGATCATGCTTTGCTAAAAATTATAGTTTGTTCTCCGGACATCGTATTTTTAGAATATCCTGCAATCGGAAATTCAGGGGAACAACTTATCAAATTTATTCAGACAAAACTGACAGAAACAACTATCGTTTTTGTTTCCAGAACGAAGGAATATGCTGCAAATGCAATACATAAAGAGATATTCAACTACCTATTGAAACCAATATCAAAAGGTGAACTTGACAAAGTCATTGCGAATGTCAATCTATATAAACAAACCAATATTCAGGCAAGAATTAATCAGATTATTGAAAAAATTCCTGATGATACAAGATTGAAGCTTCAAACATCAAAAGGTTATCTCATAGTGGCACCGGATGAGATTTTATATTGCAAGGCCGATGGGTTCTATTCTGAATTGCATTTAACCAACGATCGGGTTGAATTGAGTTATCAATCCCTATCGAAACTTGATGAAATTCTTGGCCAATATAACTTCTTCAGGGCCAGCCGTTCGATTTATATAAATATGAAATACATCAGGAAAATCTACCGGAATACTAATACGATCGTTTTATCCCGTGAAGGTAAAGAATATGAAGTTAAAGGCTCGAGAAATCACATTAAAAATCTGAGTCAATTTGATTCTGATTAATACGGCTATGGATTCAACCACAATTTCAGCAATTATCATTGATGACGAACCCGAAGCAATTAACTTGCTCGAGATGTATCTTCGCCAATTCCCATTTATAAAAGTTACAGGTATGGAAACCAAAGCAAAAAAAGGACTGGAAATGGTTAAGCTGAGTTTACCTGAACTGGTTTTTCTGGATATTGATATGCCGGATATGAATGGATTACAGGTTGCTGATAGAATTCATAACGAAAATTTTTATTCTGAAATTGTATTTACCACCGCACATCAGCAATATGCATATGATGCCCTGGGAATAGAACCATTTGATTTCTTGACAAAGCCATTCTCCATTTCAGACCTTGAGCTGGTTATTGAGAAGTACCATTTGAAAGCACAAAGGAAAAACCTTGAACGTAAACAGGATAAATTCATTCATTCACAGCTGGATTCGCCAAAACTTAAATTTCCAACTACCCGAGGAGTTCTGATTATTGAAATGAAAGACATTGTCATTCTAAAATCAAAGGCGAATAATTGTTATGCGTATTTACAGGATGGAACAATTGAAACAATCACCAGAAACCTTTATGTTGTGATCCGTATGTTGAATTCACCCGCTTTTTTCCAGATTAACCGATCAAATTACATTAATCTGAATTACCTGCAACGGGTTGATAAAAAAACACAAACCTGCTTTCTTGTTTTTAATCAGACCATTCATCAAGAAGCAATCTCAAGAATTCAAATGATCCTTTTTGAGAAACAAAACCTATTCCCGGTTATTTGAACCTGATTAATGAGAACCTAAACAACGGAAAGTTTTCACAATCCGCTGTTCACGTTGACCACCAGAACTAATCTGTTTTATTCTATTTTCAGCGGATTATCCACCTTTGAATCCAATAGGGCTATATTTATAACCTCAAGAATAGTATCAACATAATGAAATTTTAATCCCTTAATATATACTTCTTTAATTTCTTCCAGATCTTTCCGGTTAGCTTCAGATAAAATGATCTCTTTGATTCCGGCCCGCTTGGCAGCAAGAATTTTTTCCTTAATTCCTCCTACCGGTAGGACTTTCCCACGTAAAGTAATTTCACCTGTCATAGCCAGATTATTCCTGACTTTACGCTGAGTAAACGCTGATGCAATAGAAGTCACCATTGTTATTCCAGCCGAGGGACCATCTTTGGGAATAGCTCCTTCAGGTACATGCACATGAACGTTGAAACGATCAAATACATCGGGATTAATACCTATCTGCTCTGCATGTGACCGAAGATATTCGAGTGCGAGCATTGCAGATTCCTTCATTACATCGCCAAGATTACCCGTTAAGGTAAGTGACCCTTTCCCTTTACTTAAGCTGGTTTCGACATATAAGATCTCCCCTCCAACAGCGGTCCAGGCCAAACCTGTTACAACACCGGCAAAACTATTCCCCTGATATATCTCCTTAGTGTATTGCCTCACACCCAAATAATTCTTTACATCTTCCTTTGTTAGATCGATGTTATAATTCTCTTCAAAAGCAATCTTCTTTGCAATCCGCCGTATAACCTTTGCAATTTTCTTATCCAATTCACGAACCCCGGATTCACGGGTATAGTTTTCAACGATATGCTGGATCACTTCATTTGAAAATATTGCATCATTCTCTCCCACTCCATGGTTTTCAAGCTGCTTTGGAATTAAATGCCTTTTGGCAATCTCAATTTTTTCCTCCACCAAATAACCGCTAACCTCAATGAGTTCAAGCCTGTCACGCAATGCAGGTGCAATTGTATTTAAAGTATTGGCTGTTGCAATAAACATCACTTTGGACAAATCGTATTCGATATCCACGTAATTATCGTGAAATTCAAAATTTTGTTCCGGATCAAGAACTTCCAGTAATGCTGATGCAGGATCACCATGGAAATCATTCGAGACCTTATCCAGTTCGTCAAGGATAAAAACAGGATTTGATGATTTTGCCTTTTTTATATTCTGTAGAATACGTCCGGGCATAGCACCAATATAGGTTTTCCTGTGTCCTCGAATTTCGGCTTCATCATGTAACCCGCCTAAACTCATGCGAATATAATTTCGACCCAATGCTTTTGCTATCGACCTTCCCAGTGAGGTTTTACCAACTCCCGGAGGACCATATAAACAAAGAATGGGTGCTTTCATATCGTTCTTTAGTTTCAGTACGGCCAGATGTTCAAGTATCCGCTCTTTTACCTTCTCCAATCCATAATGATCTTCATCCAACACTTTAACTGCATGTTTCAAATCAAAATTATCATCAGTATATTCGTTCCAAGGAAGATCTAGTAAGGTCTGACAATAGGCAAATTGAACCGAGTATTCCCCAGCTGCCGGATTTAACCGTGAAAGTTTATGAAGTTCTTTCTCGAAATGCTTTTCTGCTTCCTCTGACCATTTTTTTTCTTTCGCTCTTGCCTTAAATTCCTGGATTTCCTGTTCTGCAGGATTTCCTCCCAGTTCATCCTGAATGGTCTTCATTTGTTGGTTCAACAAATATTCCCTTTGCTGTTGATCGAGTTCATTCTTTACTTTTGTCTGAATATCCCTTTTCAATTCAGCCATCTGAACTTCGCGCACCAGATAACTAATAGCCTGTATACCACGTTCCTTAATATCACTTATTCCAAGCAATATCTGTTTTTCCTCTACTTTAAGATCAGTATTGGAACAAACAAAATTGATCAGGAAAGTGGAATTTTCAATATTCTTAACTGCAAATGATGCTTCAGGAGAAATATGCATCGAGTATTGGGCAATTTTAATCGACAAATCTTTTAATGAGCCAATAATTGCAGAAAATTCAACCGTATCATCCTGTGGTTGAGTATCAGTCATTGGTTTTACTCTGGCCATTAAATACGGGAACTCCTGGGTGTATTCAAGTACCTCAAAGCGTTTCTTACCCTGAATAATAACCGAAGTCGATCCATCAGGCATTTCCAGAATTTTCAATACCTGTGCAATTGTACCGGTTTGGTACAAATCATTCTGAGCAGGATCGTCAATATTTCCATCCTTTTGAGCAACAGTTCCAAGTAAACGATTTCCCCGGTATACCTCCTGAACCAACTGAAGAGATTTCTGTCTGCCCACTGTAATAGGCATTACAACCCCTGGGAACATAACTGTATTACGTAAAGGCAATATTGGCAAAATGTCAGGAACATCTAAATTGGTTAATTCTGAATCATCCCCATCCGTTAAGATTGGAATAAAATCAGCATCGTCATCCATCAGGCTGGTAATTAATATATTTTGCATAATTCTTTATTTACTTTCTTAAATGAGATTCTTACTACTAACATGACATTCTGACCGAAGAACCTTGATCAAAAATACTTGTGCTGTATTTTGCAATAGCCATGCCAAATAAGGAATTCGAGGAATAAGTCTGCAATATGTGATATTATCAGTACTTCCTGTACCTCTTTGTCAGCTCAAAAACGTCTGATAGGAGGATTATATCGTTTTCAGTTAAAACCTGTTTACGTCGTGCCATGACTTTTTTAGCTGTTTGACAAACTTCCTTAAGATTGTTTACCCGAAATCCGTGAGTTCCACCTTCGGAAAATGAAGGTATAAAATTACGCTGATAACCTGATCCATGGATATTGCAGCCAATCCCAACCACAGTCCCAGCATTGAACATGGTGTTAATGCCGCATTTCGAGTGGTCACCCATGATTAATCCACAGAATTGAAGTCCTGTTTTTAGGAAACGACTTGCAGTGTAATTCCATAATTTAACCTCAACATATGAATTCTTAAGGTTAGAGGTATTCGTATCGGCGCCCAGATTACACCATTCACCAATCACCGAACTACCAAGGAATCCATCGTGTCCTTTATTTGAAAAGCCCTGAATATTAACTGTATTAAGTTCTCCACCCACTTTTGAATGGGGTCCTACAGTCACCGGTCCATATATTTTTGCGCCCATATTTACTACGGAATGCTCACCAATAACAAATGGACCCCGAATAAGTGAACCTTCCATTATCTCAGTTTCAGAACCAATATAAATGGGTCCCGTTGATGCATTCAGAGAGGCAAACGTAATCTTAGTACCTTTTTCGATAAAGATATTTTCACTGTTCTGAGCAAAACATGAAGATGGAATTGGTTCAGAAATCCTACCTCGTGTAATCAATTCAAAATCAGCTTGAATTTGTTCTCCATTAAAAGTAAACAAATCCCACGAATTGGATAGTATTGTGAGTTTTTCGTTCCAATGAACCCAGTCAATATCCGGATAACATTTAATATCAAAAGTTTCTTCTATAGTTGTGGTTCGAACAGCTACAATGCGATTCTCATACCATACTCCCTGGTTAGGTTCAAGATTTCTAATCTGGTGAGCGAGTAGTCGGGTCGGACAAACATGACCACTCAGGTAAACTATCGAACTGTATTTCTGAAGTGGAAACTTAAATGACAAGTAATCCTGCGTTTTCCAGGAACAGATATCTATTCCGAGATATTTTTCCCATTTTTCACGAATAGTCAGTATTCCTATTCTTAATTCCGATACAGGCTTGGTGAATGTTAAGGGCAATAGTTCATTTCGGAACAAATCGTCGAACAAACAGTATTGCGTCATAGTTGTGATATAGGGATTGTATGAAAACAAAAAAAGCTCCGACAATGCGAAGCTTCTTGAATATCTTTTAGAAACAGAATTATTTTTTTCTGGTATCCATATGCTTCTGGTATCTTGTATTGAATTTATCAACACGACCTGCAGTGTCAACTAATTTCATTTTTCCAGTATAGAATGGGTGAGATGAACTTGATATCTCAAGTTTGATCACCGGGTATTCAACTCCGTCAACCAATTCAGTTTCTTTTGTGTTCACAGTCGACTTAGTAATAAATACATGACCGTTTGACATATCTTTGAATGCAACAGTACGATAATTTTCTGGATGTATCCCTTTTTTCATTTTTATTCTCTTTACTTTTGTTTTAACGGCTTGCAAAGTTACATATAGGAATGTAATATCCAAATATTTCTGTTTATAAATTCCTCAATTTTTCAGATTTAATCTTCCAGCCCAATGATAGGTGCTCTTTTAAAGGATTTAGTACGGTCAAAAAGGTATCGCATCGTGTAATGTGTTTTTACGTGAACTCCTCCAACTGACTTGTATAGCGCAATAATTTTGGGATTAAAGTCGCCTGCCCATGATAATTCAACTTCTTTATACTGTGGTTTATGCTTCATTAGTTTATCCTGATGCCAGAAGATAGCTGATTCGATTCCTGATTTTTGATATTTGGGAGACACTCCCATGATCAGAATCCGGGTACGTGTCATTACATTCATCCTTTTATAATAAAGGAATTTCAGGATATTCATAAAATTCATCTGCCCGTTAAGCTTTTTCAGAATTTGATTGATATCCGGGATCATTACAAACAAAGCAATGGGGATTCCCTCATGGTAGGCGTACCAGATCATTTCAGGATCCAGGATTGCTTTTGATGTCTGAATAAAATCGCGCAATTCATCTTTGTCAAGTGGTTGCGTGTTTTCATGAAAGCGCCATGCCTCATCATAAATGTGGCAAAAATCGTCAATAAACTTCTCTACTTTGTCAAATGAAAAATGTTCGAATGAGTAACCCGGTTTTTGTGCCACCCAGCCTGCAATCTTCCAGAAACGCTCCGGGAAAGGTTTGGAATAATCGAGATGATAACTGAATTGCTGAAAATATATCTCAAAACCATACTGCTTAAATAAATCGACGTAATATGGAGGATTATACGGCATTCCAAACCCCTGGTGCATGAACCCATCAGCCAGAAGTCCCCAATTCATATAGTTTTCTCCAAAATTAACCGGACCATCCATCGCTTCCATTCCACTTTCAGTGAGCCACTTACGCGCTGTATCGAATAACAATACGGCAGCTTCATGATTATTTACACACTCGAAGAAACCACATCCACCGGTTGGTTGATCAAATGTAAAAGCCTTTCGCCTGTTTATAAAGGCTCCTATCCGCCCAAATAATTGTCCGTTGTCATCAGTTAATACCCAGCGAATGGCTTCTCCGTTTTTAAATGAAGGATTTTTGGCAGGATCGAATACATCATCAACCATTCCATTCAAAGGACAAGACCAATTGTCATCGTTTTTATAGATTAGATGTGGAACCTGATGAAAAAGTTTACGGATATGTTTATCATTGACCTCTATGATATGCATAAGTTACAGTTTTTCGAGTTAATTTACAATACATTGCCGGATTAATCTTACCCTCTTATTCTTCAATAATTGGTAACCGTTCGAATGGTTTGCTCCGATCGAAAAGATAACGCAATGTTTCGTGCGTTTTGGCGTATTTACCTCCAACGGAATTAAAAAGAGCTATCATTTTTGGATTGAAATCTCCCACCCAACTCAATTCCATTTCCTTATACCATGGCTTCTTCAACATGACCTGACGCATTTGCCAAAAAATACCGGATTCGATTCCTGAACGTTGAAACTTAGGTATGACTCCCATCACCAAAACCCGACAGCGGGTCATGGTCTTTTTTCGCTTTAGATAGATTAATTTAAGAATATTATAAAGGTTCAGTTTACCTGATTTGATGTGTTGTAAAATCTGGTTCAAATCAGGAATCATCATAAAGAATGCAATGGGCTCATCTTTATAATAAACATACCAGATAAATTCTTCCTCAATCACCAATTTAGAATCCCTGATAAGAGTTTTCAAATCTTTGGGGTCAATCGACTTGTAATTACTGTGTTTATCCCATGCCTGCTGATAGATGGTTATAAAATCATCAATGCACCGATCCTGATCTTTAAACGAGAATGTTTTGTAATGAAAGTCTTTCTTTTTGGCAACCCATGCTGCAATATCCCAGAATCTCTGAGGCAAATCCGGACTGACAATATCAAGGTGATAACTGAATTGCTGGTAATAGGTTTGAAATCCGTATTCTTTAAAAAGCTGTCTGTAATAAGATGGGTTGTATTGCATTCCAAAACCTTGCTGCACAAACCCATCAACCAATAAGCCCCAGTTAAAGAAATTCTCCCCAAAATTTACAGGTCCGTCCATTGCAGTGAACCCTTTACTTTTTAGCCAGTCCCTGGCTGTATCAAAAAGAATTTTGGAGGCATTATAATGATCAAAACATTCAAAGAATCCAATATTCCCGGCCTGCTCATTGCCTTCAACAATCTTATTTCGATCGAAGAATGCTGCGATCCTCCCAATGACGCGATTATTGTCTTTTACCAACCATCTTCGTGCATCTCCATTAATAAATCCTGCATTCTTTTGTGGATTGAAAATATCTTCAATCATCATCCTCAATGGAGTCACCCAGTTTTTGTCATCTTTATATATCAGGAGGGGAAGCTCATGAAATGCTTCAATCGTTTTTTTATCAATTACCTGAATAATTTCCATATCAAGCTTCCGTATTTTTGTTTAATCTGCCGAAATTAGTATAAATAGATAGAAAATAAAAACAGGGACCAAAGTCCCTGTCAAATAATCTATTTTCATAGATCACAACTATTAATTGCGACTTGATAATTTTGAGAGTAAACGAAGTATTTCAAGATATAGCCAGATTAAGGTAACCATTAAGCCAAATGCGCCATACCATTCCATGTATTTAGGAGCATATGAATTGACTCCCTGCGTAATCATATCAAAATCAAGAATCAGATTGAGTGCTGCAATAACAACGACGACTAAACTAAAACCAATCCCCATCAATCCATTTCCGTACATAAAACCTAAATGTGCACCAAACATACTTGCTATGAAACTAACAAAATATACCAGTGCAATACCTCCAGTAGCGGCAAATATTACAGTTCTGAACTTCTCGGTGGCACGTATTGTTCCTGAGCGATAAAGGAGAAGCATGATGAAAAACACCCCAAATGTCAGGGAAACTGCACGCATTACCAATCCCGGATACATGGCTTCAAACATTGCCGAAATTGCTCCTAAAAATAAACCTTCAAAAACTGCATATATCGGGGCAGTCATTGCAGCACGGCGTGGACTGAAAGTTGTAATAATAGCAAGAATAAAACCCCCAATTGCTCCTCCAAGCATCCAGCCGATAACTCCGGATGGTAATGCCCCCGGAACAGACGGATCAATAGCACCAAAAAATTTACGCCATGTAAAAGTGGCAGCAAAGATAACTATCAGCAACATTAATCCGGTTTTATTGATCGTTCCGTTTACGGTCATCACACCGTCGTCAGTGCTGGTAGCTGCCTTATTAAATATGTTCTTCCCGAATACCGGGTTCGATGATTTTGTGATATCCATTGTTTAAAATTTAAATTTCGATTCAATGTTATAAAAACTGTACCAAAAATAAGAAGACTTGCTTAAATTGCTGCCATTGTTAAGTATTCTTAACAAATGACTCCTGAACGTAAGGACTTGTAAGTTCTGAAAGAATCATATCCGCCAAACTGTTACTATCCTCTGAATCAATATTTTTCAAGTCTTTAGCAAACAAGATAGCCGTCTCATTCATCGTTTTGCTCTTCATCCCAAGCAAAAGATAGGAACGATAATAAACCTGTTTTAAATTTTGATCTTTTGCCAAAGGTGACAAAACGTCGAAAAACGGCTCAAAAAGTTCATCCATGGCAGATTTTTCAATTAAAGCAAGCCGCCCCATCAGATGAAGGCCTGCAAACCGTACCAGATGCTTTTTTCCGCGACACCATTCCAAAGATTTTATGAAGGCAAATTTTGTTTTAACCCATAAATAAGTATTCAACACTTCTGCGATCTCGGTTGTTTCCAGACTCTTTGTCCAGTAATCCATTTGTTCTTCGGTAACTTCCTTTGGAACATCAAGCATGGCAGCCAGAATCATCGTCTCACGCCATTGCTTGTTCCATAGTTTCAGAGCTAATAAATGATTTGGACTATATTGAGAGGCAATTTCACGCAACGATATAATGGAAGCACCCCAATTTATCTTATAGATAAGGCCATGCTGTTTCATCTGATCCGCTGTTTCGCCATTCTTAGCCAACTGGATTTTAGTCAGAATCTGACGAAATTCCTGTTCACGCTGCGGGTCATCTATGATAAAATCCATATTGAATATATTGAAAATAAATTTACTTTTCAGGACAAAGGATAGATCCAAAAATCTACTACATAATAAACCGCCAGAATTGCAGTACTATAGGTCACATACCAGTTAAGCGGTATATATTCATGAATCTTCACCTTTAATTTATGCTTTACGATTGCAATCAGAATAAACCGCTCGAAAAGGTTTGCAAGAAAAGTACCATAGACAATACCTGTTATTCCAATCAACCTAACAAGGAACAAACTTAATGCAACATTTAATACAATCTCAGCAAACGATACCGCGAGAAATATTTTTGTAATCCGTTTCCCAATTAAGATGGTCTCCGGGAAGATCAAACGAAAGACAATCTGTAACAAATAAATATTGAAGATCTTGGCACCTAATGAAAAGCTTTCAGTATAGAGAAAGCTAAATAACCAATTCGAGGTAATGATTAATACTGCCGTTATCGGGAACAAAATATGCATCAGCCTCAGTGAACTGATCTTTATTTTCATCAGGCATTCAGCCATCGATAATCTGGAAAACTCCGGTATCATGGCCAGACCAAGTGAATTAGACAGAATGATTACCAGTGGGAATTCCCTGGCCCCATACCTGAAGATAGCAAACATTTCTGTATTGAAAAAATGGGTAACAATAGCAGTATCAATATACTGACCTGAACCACTTAGCAAAGAACTAAAAATAAGAGGATATGCCAGCTTAATGTGTTCCTTCAGAAAAGGAAGAGAAAGTGTGAACTGTGAATACTTTCGCAGTATTATTAATAGAAAAAGTAAACGCAGGGCACTTATTGCAATCAATCCCAAAACTGAATATTCCAGAGACAAGTTCAGCAATGGAGGTATAGTCAGGAAAATGAACTGGAGACCATATGAAACCAATCCATATATAATAATATGGTTCGGCTTACTCTTGCTTAAGAACAGATATTCAATTAAATTGGAAGGAGACGATAGAAAAAGGAAGGCTAAAAGCCAGTTGAAATAGGGAATTTGATTTGAACCATTCAGCAATATCTGAACCTGTTGCCTGAAAACCAACAGAAACAAAACTGCAAGTACACTGAAGAAAACCAAAAGTACAAATCCATTAAAATAATGTGATGATTTAGCTGAATTTCCAGTTGTAGTTTTTTCATCCTTAACCAACGACAGGAAGGTTTGCAAAATTCCACTCAACCAAAAAAAGCTTACTGCACCCGCAATAAAAAGCATCACTTCATATTGACCGATCTCTTGTTTCGAATAGTGATGCGCGAAAACAACACCTAACAAAAAAAGTGTGGCAAACCGAAGCAATTGAATAAACTGAAAAGCTGAAATAGTAGTGATATATTTGCTAACACTCTTCATCGTTAAGTATTCATCGGTTTATCAGGATTGACTTGAAATTCAAAAGTAGAGAAAAGTTAAGGAAGTTGAGCTATACTTTTATTCCATAAACCGAAAACCCAAAGAAATTACTACTTGTAACTTTTATATGACCAAACCCATGCTTGGCATACCAGCATTCAGTTTCCTGCGGTTCATGTTCATAGCGGTAATATGGAGTGAGAATATCAATTAAATCAATCATTATTTCTCTCCAACTCATTTTCTTTCCTTTAATCCTGACAACTAAAAGATATACCGGCAACAACGTGAAAAAGTAAATCCAGAATTGTATTCGTACAGATACATGCCTGGTTAGGTGTCGGGCAAAAAGTATAGTGTTATGAATCGTTGATTTAATTGGGTGATATAGCCATATGCAAAGTTTCCCATCCGGTTTTACTAATTCCTGGATAATACCGAATGACAATTCTGTACTGTTTGTATGATGAATTACCCCGCTCGAATATACGATATCGAATTGACGGTGCATCAAGGGTGGAAATTGTAAATCAGCCTGAACAAAATGAACATTTTCATTTCGGAGTTGCCCATAGGCTGCTTCAATACTAAAACTCATGTCAATGCCTATAACTGTTGCTCCTGCTTCAGCCATGAAATGCGAAGAATAGCCATGACCGCAACCGATGTCAACAGCCAACCGACCATCTAATGATCCTGTTTCGTCAAGTTCTATAAAAAGCTCATTTCTGAATTGAGTGAGGTCGCTGTGCCATATTTTGGTTTCACCCCCTTTAAGCAAACTCCACTCGAAACTAAAGCTTTTGCGGGTTGCTTCATTCCTTTTGAAACAGTCTTTGATAATTCTACCATATTTTTCCAACAGCTTTTTCTTTCTGTCTTCATAATCAGTTAAATGTTTCTGAAAGAAATCTGAAAACAGGAGTACTCCTTCCAACTGCATCCTGGGAATTCCATTAATCACCGGGAAGAAGAACCCTGACTCTGAAAAAAGAATAGCGTTGTTAATTTCCTCAATCAATTGGTTTTCGTATTGCTTGATATGGAAATCAATGATTTTAAGTTCTAATGTTTTGCCTGAAACAGGACATCGAAGAAAATTTAATAGTGCTTGTTGCATGAAGATTAGTTATTAATACGAGCAAACATAAGCTTATTTAAGTCTGTCCACAAGTGATTTGATTTTGCAATTCCTTAATAAGAACACTTCTGAGAATGACACTATAGTATTCAGATATTATATATTTTCCTCCATTGTGAAAAGAAAATGCATCTTAACAGGCGGGTACCAACAACTTCATTCCCATTTGAAATCATCTGTTCAAAGTCCTTCTTCAGCAAATCAACATTGATAAATTCGTTAACATTTGACTCCAGTAAATCCGGTATATTTGCTTTCATACTTCTCAACCACGATTGCTCAGGAGCTTGAAAACCAATTTTGTCTTTTCGTGCAGCTATCTCATCCGGCAAAACTCCTTTTCCTGCCTGCCTTAATATTGATTTCCGCATTCCATCTTTTATTTTGTAAGCCGAAGGTAACGAAAGTGCATACTGGATCAGTGGAAGGTCATCCGAAAATGGGATACGTGATTCTACCGAAAAGTTCATCGACATACGGTCTTCAAGGCGCAACATCATCCCCAGGTCTTCACCACCGGTGCATTGCTTGAGCACTGTATTCAAATTTGTTCCAAAAGGAAAATTGAGATGTCCGAACCGTTCCTTAAACTGATTCTTAAGTTCAGGTCTGATGTACTTTAAATCAGGGATAAAATGCTCATAGGCCGGTTTTGACAGTCCTGAAGGTAAGTTCTGCATCAAAAAACGAAGATTTGAATAGGCCCAATTTTTCATACCCTTATTCAATCCCCCATGAAGTGACATTTCCCGAAAAAGCGTTATAAATCTTAACGACAGAGCCAATTCATTGTAATACGTATTATCGAAATGCGAATATCCGGCAAAAAGTTCATCTGCCCCCTGCCCATCGAGCAATACTTTAATCCCGTTTTCGGCAGCGAGCTTCATGACCCGGTATTGCGCATAGGTACTTGTAGATAACATTGGAGAATCAGCAGCATAAAGCATCGCTTGCAAATCATTCAACCACTCTTCGCCTGTGGGATTTGTAATATGCCATTCCACACATGAGTTATCAACTACTTTCCTTGCCCAGTTTTCTTCATTGAAATCATAGCCCGGGAAAGCTACAGTGAAAACCTTGGGGACATACTTATTTTGTTGTTGTTTTAAATATTCACTCAGGATCATTACGATGAACGAACTATCTATCCCGCCGCTTAAACATGCTCCAACAGGCACATCCGAACGCGTACGAATGACAACTGCCCTTTTCAGGATGTGCAGCAACTCATCCGCTTCTTCTTTATCGGAACGAATACTTTTATTTTCAGCAATATCCAGAGTGGAAAAGTAAGAATAGGTTTCAAATTTCAGACTCTTTAGACTTAACACAAAACAATGTCCAGCCCTTAACTCCACGATGTCTTTGAAAAAACCTTCAGGTTCCGATTGTCCATGACTCAGTACAAGGTAATCAAATACGGCCTTCTCATTCAGGGAAGTATCTACAAACTTGCATTTGACGAGCGCCTTTTGTTCAGAAGCAAAGATGAACTGTTCCTGATTCCTGTTATAATATAAGGGCTTAACCCCCAACCTATCCCGTGAGCCAAATAGTATGTTTTCTTTTCGGTCATAAATTACAAAAGCCCACATCCCGTTAAAATGGTCTAAACATTTCTTTCCCCAATGATGATAGGCCTGAATGATTACTTCGGTATCCGAATTGCTTTTAAAAGAATAACCCTTCAGCTTTAATTCTTCCCTTAATTCAATGTAATTGTATATTTCACCATTGAAGACAATCCATAGTTGTTGATTGTCAGAACACATGGGTTGATGCCCCTTTGCTGAAATATCAATAATTGATAGCCTTCTGTGCCCTAAAGCAAGAAACCCGTTTCCGTTATAAGAATCAATAAAGTCGTTTGGGCAATACGAAAGACCAGAGCTTATCACCTCAGCAGGAGTATCTTTCCCGGCCAGCACCTTAATATGATCATTATTGATTATTACATATCCCTCATCGTCAGGCCCCCGATGTCGAAGAGATTGATTAACCTTTAGAATCTGATCAGCAACATCAGAAGGATTATCTTTTCTGAATATTCCACAAATACCACACATGCGATTAAAGAATAAGCTTTTTAATTTTGCCTTTCATAGATTTGTTGTCTTACAATTTCAACTTCTTCATTAATTGTCTTCAAACTTAAATCTGTGGTTCTGAAAGTTTTAAGTAGTCCAGTTAATTTTGATTCAATACCTTCTTTTTCTAACTCTTTGGTCAACTTTATCTTGTCACTTTTGGGCAATTGCCTTACCAAGGCAAGAACCTGATCAATGGTTAAATCAATTTGTAATGACATTTTCATATTGTTTTCTATAATCAAATGTACAAGAATTTGTCTTCAGTTTACGGTGCACGCTTAGATTACCTCCAATAGCTGCAAATATATATTGACTTACCTGGGATATGATCAATAAATTGAGAAAAATTGCTGTAAAGTGAACCTCAAGATAAGGTTATTATGCTTTCCCTTGTGTCAATACAAAATTTAGTTCCTTCTAAAAAATCAAGACCAAGAAGTCCGTTATAGTCCGAAAAAATTCCGTGAGCAAGAAAATCGTAAACTTGAATTTGAAACTTCTCTTTTATCAAACCAAGTGATGCAAAAGTGTCAATTTCAAAAACTTCAGTTTCTATAATTCCGTTAGCAGTTTCTATTTCAACTGTTCCGATGTTGTCTTTCAGGTCGTGTCCGAGCAAGTATAAAGCATTACTGTCAATGGTTGTATTAGTTGCTCCTGTGTCTAATATCATCTTTAACTCATATTTGTTGTCAATTTCAACGTTCACCAGTATGAGTCCACTTTCTGGCTCTTTTTTAAATTTATACATCATTTTGAAACACGGTTAAAAATACCAGTGATTTTTCTTGTCGGACGAAATGTACCAGTATAAATCAAGGAAATTTTATCAAAATTTGATGTTTTGTCCCTGCCTATATAACAAACTTCTTTTTTGTCTTTGCTGTGAAACAAAGGAATACCTGATAAAACATCAATCTTACTTTCGTCCATAACAGGATTTCCAAGCAAAACCCATTCGTTAGGAAAAAGGATTTTTATGTCTGAAATATTGAGTAGTTGTTCCATTTTGATTGATTCTAAATTAGTTTACAAATTTACAATATTTTTGCTTTGTTTCTGTTTGAAGAATTTATCTCATATACAAAAGTAAAGCGTCGTTTCAGCATTTTATACTATAGAATGCCCAAACCCTTGATTTTTTCTGGAAAGGATCAATGAGTTTTGGTAAAACTGAGGTAAATAAAACCCCTAAAGCAATACAAATGCTTCAGATTTTACTTTAAGTTTATTATACAAGATCACATGCTTCGGAGGGCATCCAATGTTTTTCTTTTCCTTCCCATTTAATGGTACATCCAATGGGATTTGTAACCGGTACCGACACAGAGCGTCCAGCAACCAATTCACTTAAAGTCCGGTCAAGATCATTCACTGTAATTTTCGAGGATTCGCGTGGCTGATCGACTGCGCGACCCGTATATACCAGCTTCCTTTCATTATTGAAAACAAAAAAATGGGGTGTTTTCAAAGCTCCGTATGCTATAGCAATCTCCTGTGATTCGTCATAAAGATAAATCCAGGGAAAATGCTTTTCATCCATCCGGTGTACCATGTTTTCAAAACTGTCTTCTGGATAGGTATTCGAGCTGTTTGAATTGATCGCAACAAATCTCACCCCTGAAGACTGAAACTGATTGGCTGAAAGCCTTGTAATCTCGTCACTTCCCAGAACATAGGGACAATGATTACAGGTAAAAAACACCACTAATATTTTGCTCTCCGAAAAATCACTGAGTTTATAAAGCTTTCCGTCAGTAGCCTTCAGGCTAAAATCTGGAGCCTGACTTCCAATTTCCAAAGTGTAAGCCATAATTGCCGATTTTATTGATTTGATTATTTAAACAAAACCTGTGTGTAAATGATCAAACAAATCTATAGTTTTAATAAATCTATGAAATTACTTCGGTTCACATTTGCATATTCATACTTCTGTTTTTTCTCATGTTCCGCATCTAAATTTATATAGAACTCCACCTGAATTCTATTTTACCTCAGTCGTAACACTGTCGTGCTATTGTCATATTACCTTCGTAAATTATTCGAAGATTATTCGAAGGTTATTCGAATGTTATTCGAAGGTTATTCGTATAGATTCGAATAATCTACGAATAACTTATGAATAATATATGTATCAGATTTGAATAACATGCGAATTTGACCTGACAGAAGTATGACTGGGAACCGTAACATTTCTTTCGGGAAAGTTTGGGGATATAGCATGGAGCCAAGGGGAATGGAACATGAAGATGCATCAGCTAAGGATAGTTACCTTAGGCTGAATCCAGGAGCAAATGATTTGTTATTCGTTTGACGGCAATTGATTTTTATCTTTCCAATGCCATTAATCTTCTTCCGAGTTGGTGATGATTTTTTTGTTCTTCAGTACATTAACAATCACATCAACAATCTGATCGTCAGGAATTGTTGAATAATTAAAAATCAGGTCGAAGTCACAGCTATCCAATTTACGGCCGGCTACATGTTCAACAAACAAGTTGCGCTGGCGGTCAATTTCAATTACATATTCCTCTGCTTCAGCCCAGGACAGATTACTAATCTGCATGATCCGGTTGATACGCCATTCAAGCGGGGCCTGCAACCTAATACTTAACCGTTGGGGAATATCCTGTGCTATGACGCTGGCTGCACGGCCAACGATGATATAATGACCGGCTTCTGCGATATTCCGAACCACAGTTTTAATTGTATCGATCACTTGCTGGTCTTCCGAATCATAAACCTTTGAAGGTGAGAATGCGGTGGCAATTTCATGAATACTTCGCCTGACCTCTCCCAACATTACGCTCTTGATTTCTTCAGGCTCCATTTCCAGTTCGCTGGCTGCAACATCAATAAGATCTTTACTTACCCAATTCCATTCAACTTCAGTTTTGGTTTCCGACAAGTAGTTGTATCCGGTTAGTATTTTGGAGAGTTTGGTAGCAATTCGTTTGGCTGAACATCCACACTCTCGTGAAATAGTAACAACCGGGCCAAGAGAAGAAATCTCTCCATCATTTCTCTTTCTTTCTTCTTCAAGGTAATGGGTTAAAAAGTTTTTCATTTGAACTTTGGGATAATTTAAGCTTTTAGGAATCCTATTTTTTATTATAAAATGCCAAAACTACAAATGATAACTCAAGTAAGAAAGCTAAACTGTTCTTTTATATCAACGTTCTCTTATGCTATAAAACTGTTTTCTGAAGCAAATCCATAAATTCATTATTCCCGGAATTTATTTTTACATTGCATTAACTATCTTGTGCACTTAAATAATATCCTAAATGAATTACCGATCAAATTATGACAGAAATGAAAAAACTGACTAACTCTATTATCTTTTCAGTACTGCTCTTAACTTCAATATCCTGTCAGACAGGCAGAAAAGACAAGTCTTCGAACATTGATCCGCTTGCCTCGCATATCGATTCCAGTTACCATGCAGGGGATGATTTCTTCAATTATGCCAATGGCAAATGGTTTAAGAGTAACCCTATTGCTGCCAGCGAACAAAGCAGCGGAATCTGGCAACTGATTCAGGATACGATTAATTCTCAAATCCTTAAAATCTGCAAAACAAGCGCAGCTAATTTATCGGAGAAGGGAAGTAACAAACAAAAAATTGGTGATTTCTACTTTTCAGGAATGGATAGCATTAATCTGAATAAAAATGGAATTTCAGTTCTACAGAAATATCTTGATCAGATTGCCGAGGTGAAAGACATCAGGCAACTCCTTACAGCTTCTGCATTTATCCATCGTGGGGCTGCCTCCCCAATGTTTGGATTTGGTGTTGGTCAGGACAGCAAAATCAGCAGTAAAAATGCAGTTACAATTTGGCAGGGTGGACTCAGTTTACCCGATCGTTCGTATTATTTCGAAAAAGATGAGCGAACAGTGAAGATCAGGGAGAAATTTATACAGCATGTTGGAAATATATTCAGCCTTCTGAAATACGATCAAAAGAAGGCCAAATCGGCTGCTGAGGAGATCATGAAGCTTGAAACTTCGATGGCATTAGCTTCACGCAAAAAGGAAGATACGCGTGATCCCCTAAAAAACTACACTAAACTCTCATTTAAACAGCTTACTGAATTAACCCCCAATTTTGATTGGCAGTTGTTCAATCGGGAAACGGGACTACAAAATGTTGATACCGTTATCGTAGGGCAACCTGAATACCTTACCGCCCTAAACAAAAACCTGAAAACATTCCCGCTGGAAGTATGGAAAAACTACCTCAAATATCAGTTAATCAGGGGTCTGGCATCCTACCTTGATGATAAGACTTATCTTGAAGTCTTTAAATTCTACTCGCAAACACTTCGGGGAGTCAAGCAACCTAAACCCCGCTGGAAAAGGGTAGTTGAACAAACCGATGGATACCTGGGTGAATTGATTGGTCAGGTCTATGTCGCAGAATATCTTCCGGTTGGAACAAAAGAAAAGCTGGTTGAAATTGGTAATGCTATCAAAAGTGTATATGCTGAAAGGATTAAAAACCTGGACTGGATGAGCAATCCAACCAAAGAAAAAGCTTTAAATAAGCTTGGCGCAATGATCATGAAGGTGGGTTATCCCGACAAATGGAAAGACCTTAGCAGCATGAAAATTGACAGAGAATCGTACGCAGAGAATGCAATGAATGCCAATCACTGGCATTTTAATTATATGATCTCCAAATTTGGCAAACCGGTTGACCGGACTGAATGGGACATGCAACCACAAAACTATAATGCCTATTACAACCCATCGAATAATGAACTGGTGGTTCCAGCCTGTAATATCATAGTGCCTGGGTTCGAACGTAAAATGGCTGACGATGCCATTCTGTACTCAATAATAGGCGGATCAACTTTCGGCCACGAAATGACTCATGGATTTGATGATATGGGAAGTAAATTTGATGAGAAAGGGAATCTTAAAAACTGGTGGACAAAAGAAGACAGTACAAAGTTCTATAGTAAAACAAAAATGATTGTTGAGCAATTCAACCAATACAATCCTGTAGATAGCCTTCACATCAATGGTGAACTCACACAGGGCGAAAACATTGCTGATTTGGGTGGAATCATCATGGGATACCAGGCGTTTCAAAAAACCAGACAGTATCAGGATAAACAGATGATTGCAAACCTTACCCCTGATCAACGTTTCTTTCTGGGCTTTGCCCTGGCGTGGATGGTCAACATGAGGCCTGAAGCTATTGCCAACCAGGTACGCAGTGATGAACATTCACCTGCAAGTTTCCGTGTGATTGGTACACTTTCAAATATGCCGGAATTCTATCAGGCATTTGGGGTGAAGAAAGGCGATAAAATGTGGAGACCGGAGGATAAGATTGTGAGGATCTGGTAACCGTTTACAGAACTGTTAGGCTTAAAAACCTGACAGTTCAAGATTATTCCCTATTTCTTTCGAACAAATACACTTTCAGAATATTCAATATCAGTCAGGAACAACCCATGTGCAGGAACAGACAAACCAGCTGCACCACGGTCTTTTTGCTCAATAATTTGACGGAATTCAGCGAGACTGATTTTCCCAATACCGACTTCCAGAATTGTTCCAACCAGTGCACGTACCATATTTCGGAGAAACCGGTCGGCCTTTATGGTAAAAACAACATCCGAACCTACCTGAGTCCATTCTGCAAGGAAAATTATACAATTATTGGTTTTAACATCGGTATGAAGTTTGCTGAAACTGGTAAAATCAGTATATTCAAATAAAATTTTACTGGCCTCATTCATTTTCAGCAAATCAGGCTGCCTGGAAAAATACCAGGATGTTTCGATACAGAAAGGATCTTTTATTAAGTTTAGGTGGTATTGATAGATTCTTGAAGTAGCATCAAAACGGGCATGTGCTTCAGAGTTAACCTTCGAGATGAAGTAAACAGCTACATCTTTACCCAGAAAACTATTCAATTTAAATACAAAACCGGCATGATCAAGATTGGTTTTAGATGAATCAAAATGGGCTACAAAATAACTGGCATGGACTCCTGTATCAGTTCTCCCGGCACCTGTAACGACTATGGCTTCACGGGTAATAACCGACATTGCCTTTTCGAGACATTCCTGAACAGACTCTGCATTGGGCTGAATCTGCCATCCATGAAAATTGGTGCCTTTGTAAGCAAGTTCTATAAAATACCTTTGCGTCAATGAATTGTTTTTGACAAAAGTAAAAAAAGTGAAATCATATTCTGTTAAAGATCATCGAATTTATTAAATTTGCCACCTCTCAGGTTAAAATAGCTTAACAAAATTTAACGAAATTTTATCCTTTTTCATTCTAGGATACCTTATTTTCGTGTTCTCAAAAAAAACAAACAATTAAATCATTTATCTTAAAAATATGGATCAAACAGTTGATATTCGTGAATTGAACGAAAGAATTCAAAGAGAAAGTTCGTTTGTCGACATCATCAGCATGGAGATGAACAAAGTAATTGTAGGACAGAAACATTTGGTTGAAAGCCTTTTAATTGGACTATTGTCCGGTGGTCATATCTTATTGGAAGGTGTTCCGGGATTGGCAAAAACACTTGCAATCCATACGCTTGCCACCAGTATTGATGCCAAATACGCCCGCATACAGTTTACTCCTGATTTATTGCCAGCTGACCTGGTAGGTACGATGATCTATAGTCAGAAAAAGGAAGAGTTTATTGTCAAGAAAGGTCCGATTTTCACCAACTTCGTTTTAGCAGATGAGATCAACCGGGCTCCTGCCAAGGTACAGTCGGCATTGCTTGAAGCCATGCAGGAACGTCAGATTACCATCGGTGAAACAACTTATAAACTAGAGGAACCATTCCTGGTAATGGCAACCCAGAATCCGATTGAACAGGAGGGAACTTATCCATTGCCTGAAGCACAGGTTGACCGTTTTATGCTGAAAGTTGTGATAAAATATCCTTCAAAGGACGAAGAAAAACTCATTATTCAGCAGAATCTGATGAAAATATTCCCGGTTGCATCAAAAGTAATGCGCCCTGAAGATATTCTAAAGGCCCGTGATGTAGTGAAAGATGTTTACATGGATGAAAAGATCCAGAAATATATAGTTGACATAGTTTTTGCAACCCGTGACCCGAAAGCTTACAAGCTCGATAAATATGTGGATATGATCTCCTACGGAGGTTCACCACGTGCAAGTATCAGTCTGGCTCAGGCTGCAAAGGCTTTTGCATTCATCAAACGACGTGGCTATGTAATTCCTGAGGATGTTCGTGCAGTTTGCCTTGATGTAATGCGTCACCGTATTGGATTGAGCTATGAAGCTGAAGCTAATAACATTACCTCCGAAGAAATAATTACTGAAATATTAAATACGGTTGAAGTGCCATAACAGAAGAAGTCATTTATTTCATGTCATAAATTGTCATATGATTCATGTCATTCTTTATAATTCTTCCTGTGAATGACTATCAATGGGTTTATTATGACTACCGATGACCAATTGGCCTGTGAACTTTAACATTAAATTTAACTGTTTTGGAAACAAGCGAACTAATAAAACGAGTCCGGAGAATAGAAATAAAAACACGTGGATTGAGCCGCAATATTTTTGCAGGCGAGTACCACAGTGCATTTAAAGGGCGTGGAATGGCCTTCAGCGAAGTTCGTGAATATCAGTTTGGCGATGACATCCGTAACATTGACTGGAATGTAACCGCCCGGTATAACAAGCCGTTTGTCAAGGTTTATGAAGAGGAACGCGAACTGACCGTGGTGTTGCTGATTGATGTAAGCGGATCACGCGAGTTTGGGTCGATGGATAAACTCAAAAAAAATACGATAACTGAAATTTCAGCCATTCTGGCCTTTTCGGCTATTCAGAACAATGATAAAATTGGGGTGATTTTCTTTTCAGATAAGATTGAGAAGTTTATTCCTCCAAAAAAAGGACGAAGCCATATTTTGCGAATCATCAGCGAGTTGATTGATTTTGAACCTGAAGCCAGAGGAACTGATATTTCGGGAGCAATCAGGTATCTGACAAATGCCATTAAGAAACGTTGTACGGCATTTGTAATTTCTGATTTCATTCAAAAAGAGGCATCGTTGGAAAATGCGCTTTCGATAGCAAATAACCGACATGATATTGTTGCTCTTCGCATTTACGATGATCGTGAGACTGAATTACCCGATATCGGAATGATTAAACTGAAAGATGCTGAAACCGGTAATTACTCCTGGATTGATAGTTCGGACCGAAAAGCGAGATCAATTTACAGAAAATGGTGGTTAGACTTGTCAACAGAACTTGACAACAGTTTCAAAAGGAGTCGTGTAGATTATGTCAGCATTAACACTAACCACGATTACGTCAAAGCATTGATTAGTCTGTTTAAAAAACGCGGATAAAAATACATTTGAAATGAAGCACAGATTACTATATATCCTACTTATTGTTTTATTTTCGGGCAGCATCAATGCCTTGAAAGGGCAACAGGTTATGGTAAAGGCCAGCATCGACTCAACTCATATATTAATTGGTGACCGGCTGAAAATACTTCTTGAGATTGAGAAACCGAAGGATCTGAAAATTCAGTTTCCACAGATAGCCGACACCTTCAGTTCACATCTTGAAGTGTTGAACCGCTCAAAAATCGATACGATAAAACTCGAAAACAAAGAGCGCATGAAACTGACACAGAAAATCTTTATCACTTCCTTTGACAGTGGAATGCACCAGATACCACCATTTTATTTCAGGTTGAAAGATGGTAAATTACTCGATTCAGCAGCGACACAAACTTTAGCCTTCAGGGTTCATGGTATGAAAATTGATACTACAAAAGGACCGGTTGATATAAAGGCAGTTTATTCAGCGCCGCTTTCATTAAAAGAAATCATACCTTATATTCTCGGAATAATACTTATTGCAGCCTTACTCTTTTTCATTTTTTACTACATCCGTTGGAAGAAAAAGAATGGTTCCATATTCAGCAGACCCGAAAAACCTGCTGAACCTGCACACATTATTGCTTTGCGTGAACTTGACCGTATAAAAGCACAACAACTTTGGCAAAAGGAAAAAATCAAACAATATTATTCTGAAGTAGCTGATACCATTCGTATATACATTCAAAACCAGTTCGATATTCAGGCAATGGAATTTACTTCGTCTGAAATCCTTGGAACATTCAAACAAAGTAAGGATTTGATTGACGGAGGTTCACTCGACCAGCTACAGCATATTCTGAGTCTGGCTGATTTGGTGAAATTTGCTAAATACACCCCGTTAACTGACGACAACAACCTGACATTAATGAATGCCTATTTCTTTGTCAATCAAACCAAAAAAGAAGAGCTGAAAGCTCCGACAAATACGGCAGAAGGACCTGAGGAAGAAAAATTAGTAGTCGCACAATAATCGAATGAACATGATGAATGGAATAAGTTTTAAAAACCCGGAATTTTTCTACCTGTTTCTGCTCTTTCTTCCCATTATAGGATGGTACATCTGGAAGCAGAAAAAAACAGGAGCCAGCATACAGTTTTCTTCAGATATGGGATTTGCCAAAATCCCAAAGAGTTGGAAATATTACTTTCGTCACAGCGTTTTTGTATCATTCATACTTAGTCTGGCCTTTTTGATCATGGCTCTTGCTCGACCACAATCATCAAACAGCTGGTCCAATGTGACAACTGAGGGAATAGATATAGTAATTGCTCTCGACATATCGAGTTCAATGCTTGCTATGGATTTCCAGCCTAACCGTATTGAAGCAGCAAAAGATGTGGCCACTCAGTTTATTATGGGACGTCCAAACGATAAAATCGGACTTGTTATATTTTCGGGGGAAAGCTTTACCCAGTGTCCGCTCACTACCGATCATGCAACAGTAATTAATCTTTTTAGAAATATCGAAAGTGGAATGATTGAAGACGGAACCGCCATTGGAAACGGTCTGGCAACAGCAGTCTCCCGCCTGAAAGAAAGTACCGCCATCAGTAAGGTCATTATTCTGCTCACCGATGGAGTAAATAACCGGGGTGAAATTGCCCCTGTAACAGCTGCTGAACTTGCAAAAACATTTGGTATTCGCGTCTACACTGTTGGAATCGGCACCATTGGCACAGCTCCATATCCGGTACAAACTCCTTTTGGAGTGCAGGTTCAGGATATGAAAGTAGATATTGATGAGCCCACATTACAGAAAATCGCCGAAACAACCGATGGTAAATATTTCAGAGCGACCAACAACAAAACGCTCACTGAAATTTACAAAGAAATTGACAAACTGGAAAAATCAAAGATCGATGTCAAAGAATATAGCAAGAAAGAGGAAGAATACTTCAAATATGCCTTGGCCGGAGCCTTACTACTTGTACTTGGGTTATTTCTGAAATCAACCATTTTCAGAACTATACCCTAAATTAACAAGGAAAGAGGTAAATGCTCCATTTATTAAAGATGAATTAACACTCTGTAATTTGAAACTTTGAACTTAAGAAAATGTTTAGAATAGCACATCCACATTATTTATACGCGCTGCTGTTAATACCAGTACTGATTGCCTTTTTCTGGCGTTCGAGAAAGCAACGCAGAAAGGCATTGGCTCTATTCGGACAAAAGGATATTTTATCTGTTTTGATGCCAAATGTGAGTGCAAGTCGACCGATTATTAAATTCATCCTATTATTGCTAGCATTGGGGAGCATCATTATAGGCATTGCCCGTCCTCAATTTGGATCTAAGCTAAAGACCGAAAAGCGTAAAGGTATTGAATTGATAATTGCACTGGATGTTTCGAACAGCATGATGGCTGAAGACATATTACCCAGCCGGCTTGAACGGGCCAAACGAGCTATTTCACAATTGGTAGACAAACTGAGTAATGATAAAATAGGATTGATTGTGTTTGCCGGCGATGCCTATACACAGCTTCCAATTACTGCGGACTATGTTTCAGCAAAATTATTTCTGAATTCAGTTGGTCCTGAAATGGTTCCCACACAAGGAACAGCCATAGGGGCAGCAATCGAACTCGCAGTAAAATCATTTAGTCCGCAATTTTTGGGAAGCAAGGCAATGATAATCATAACCGATGGAGAAAATCATGAAGATGATCCTGTAGGGGCTGCGACAGAAGCCGCTAAAAAAGGTATTGTGATTTATACGCTGGGAATGGGATTACCAGAGGGAGGACCGATTCCAGCTAATGTTAACGGGCAGAAAAGTTACCGCAAGGACCGACAGGGTAATATAATTGTTACAAAGTTGGATGAACAAATGCTTCGAAAAATTGCTGAAGCAGGAAAAGGAGCATATATACGTGCGAATAACGATCAGGTTGGCTTAAATAACTTGTTTGGCGAAGTAAATAAAATGGAAAAAACTGAACTTGAAACACAGATATATGCCGATTATGACGATAAATTTCAATATTTTATTGGCTTGGGAATCTTTCTGATATTCCTTGATTTTCTTTTACTTGAGAGAAAAAACAAATATTTAAAGAATTTCAATCTGTTTGGAGAAAGAAAATAATAAAATTATGAGACACGTAAAATTACTAATACTATTACTTTTTGCCTGGGTTACAACGATGCAGGCTCAGAATGAACGTAAATTCATCAGACAGGGAAATAAATATTATGAGGCTGCCATGAAAGATACAAGCAAGCCCGACACGGTTCAATTCAATAAAGCTGAAATTGAATATCGTAAAGCAATTGAAAAGAAACCAAATGAAGCAAAATGGGATTTTAATCTTGCTGATGCGTTATACAAGCAGAATAAGTTCGAAGAATCAGCTGAGAAATTTAAAGGTATCGCCGAAAAGACATCCGACAAGTTTGAAAAGGGTCGGGCATTGCATAATATGGGAAATTCTCTCCTGATGAATAAAAAACTGGATGAAAGTATTGCAGCATATAAAGAGGCTTTACGTAATAATCCGAATGATTTGGATACAAAGTACAACCTTCTATATGCAATGAATATGAAAAAGAAACAGAAGGACCAAAAGAAAAAGGACGATAAGAAGAAGGATCAGGATAAAGATAAGAAGAAAGATCAAAATAAAGACCAAAAAAAGGATCAGAAGAAGGATCAGAATAAAGATAAAGATCAGAAGAATAAAGATCAACAAAAACAGAATCAGGACCAACAAAAACAGCAACAACAGCAAAGTAAGATTTCCAAACAAAATGCTGAACAAATGTTGCAGGCTTTGGAAAATAGTGAAAAGAAGACTCAGGAGAAAGTAAAAAAAGTTCAGGCTCTGAAAGCTCAGTCAAAAAATGTCGATAAGGATTGGTAATAATCAATACAGAGTATTTCAACAATCAATCGGAAGTTTGAGATGTTAAAATTCATTAGTTTCATGTTAATTGCATTCAGTTCCTGTTACATAAACAAATATAATGACCATTAAAGATTGAATGACAGACAATGTATTAAGTGGCAGTTAGGAATTTGGAGTATGAAACAGTATTTTTGAAGTGTTTTTGAAATAAGAATACCGGATAGAATTATGATCAAAAAATTTAATACACTGATAATTTTAATGTTTGTTGGATTTTTGGCTATGGCCGACAACATTCAGTTTACCATGGAAGGCCCGGAAGTAGTCGCCGCAGGTGAACAATTTCGGCTAAGTTTTACATTGAATGAAAACGGCTCAGACCTACAATTGCCAGATTTATCGAATTTCGATGTGCTCATGGGCCCATCTACATCGCAGAGTTCAAGTATTCAAATTATAAATGGCAAAACCACTCAGACATCAAGTTTTTCGTATATTTTTATTCTCCGGGCTAAAAAAGAAGGAAAATTTACTATCCGTCCTGCGTCCATCAAGGTCGGTGGAAAAACTTACGAATCAAACAGTCTGAATATTCAGATAGTAAAAGGTCAGCCTCAACAAGCAGCAGGTCAGTCGGCCCCACAAGTAAATCAGCAGAAACAGGATGAAACGCCAAGTGGAACAATCAGCAAAGATAACCTCTTTGTACATATTTCAGTTGACAAGACAAACGTTTCAAAAGGTGAACAAATTCTTGCCACTGTCAAATTATATATCAGTCAGAATGTTCCTCTTAATGGGTTTGATGAAGTAAAACTGCCCACTTATGAAGGTTTCTGGACCAAAGAAATTAATGTTCCAACACAGGTTAGCTTTACCCGCGAAGTATATAACGGTAAAATATATCAGGTGGGTATACTGAAAAAGACTATTCTATTCCCTCAACAACTAGGCGCCATAAGAATCAATCCATTCGAAATAACCTGTTTAGTGCGTGAGAGGGTGCGCAAACAGCAAGGGTTTTTCGATGATTTCTTCGATAATTACCGTGTTGTAAAGGCAAAAGTTGTAAGCGATCCGGTAATTATTAATGTAAAGGATTTACCCAATCAACCGGCTAACTATTCAGGGGCAGTAGGTAATTTTAGTTTTTCCGGTTCAATAGATAAAACAAATGTAAAGTCAAATGAGGCTGTAACCTTGAAGCTAAATATTTCAGGAAGCGGGAACCTGACACTCATCAATCCACCCAAGATAGAATTGCCCACTGATTTTGAAGCATACGAACCAAAAACAACCGACAAGACCACTGCAAACGATAATGGTCTGAATGGTTCAATCGCATTTGAATACCTGTTTATTCCCAGATATGCAGGGAACTTTACAATCCCTGCTGTTCAGTTTGTTTTCTTTAATCCTTCAAGCCGACAGTTCGAAACGCGATCAACTGAAGCCTTCAATATTAAAGTTACCAAAGGAAAAGACGATCAGAATTCATCTGTAGTCAGTTCCTACTCGAAGGAAGACGTTAAAATGATCGGGAAAGACATTCGCTTTATTAAGCAAAACAAGGCGATATTCAAACCCAAAGGAAGTTCCTTTTACGGAACTCTTGAATTCTACCTGATATATATTTTAAGTATAATCGGTTTTGCTGTCTTTTATATTCTTAATCGTAAAAAGATCAAGGAAAGTGCCAACATTACTCTTGTCAGGAATAAGCGTGCCAACAAAGTGGCCCTCAAACGACTAAAAGAAGCGGCTGTGTTCCTGAAAAACAATCAGGCAGAACAGTTTTACGAAGCTGTTATCAAAGCGCTTTGGGGGTATCTGAGTGATAAACTTTCGATTCCAGTCGCAGATCTGAGCCGGCAAAATACCTCTTCAAGCCTTCTTGAAAAAGAAGTTGAACCGGAAGCAGTTAGCGAATTGATGAAGATTATTGATGACTGTGAATTCGCCAGGTATGCGCCGGCTGCCTTTACTGGAACCATGAAAGAGGTCTATGACGGTGCAGCTAAAGTTATGGGAATATTCGAAAAGCAAATTAAGTAAACAGCTCAAACAACGATTGTATGAAACAACTATTCAATACTATTCTGACGATCTTGTTAACTGCAACAGCATTTGCTCAGGCTGACCTGTTGCAGAAAGCAAATGAATTATATACCAAGGACCAGATAAAACAGTCCATTGATGTATATAACCAGATTTTAATGACCAATATGGAATCTCCCGAGGTCTATTATAACCTGGGCAATGCCTATTATAAAACGAAGCAATATACTTTATCCATATTGAATTATGAGCGGGCCAAACTTCTTTCACCAGATGATGAAGACATTGCATTCAATCTCCAAGTGGTCAACCAACACGTTGTTGACTCCATTCAGGAATTACCCGGAATATTTATCGTACGTTGGTGGAACTCTCTTGTAAACAGCCAGACAACCGATACCTGGGCCTTTCTAAGCATGGTTAGTTTCATTATTTTTCTGGTGATGCTTGGATTCTACTTTTTCGCCAAAACCAGTGATGTCAAACGAATCACATTCTGGGCAGGGTGTTTTCTAGTCCTACTTACAATTTCAAGCTGGACCTTTGCTGCCAAACAAAAAAGCCGTCTGGTCAATCACGACTACGCAATTGTAATGGAACCATCCGTTACCATTAAAAGTTCTCCTTCAGAAAAAGGGACGAATCTATTTGTCATTCACGAAGGCTTGAAGGTTAGGATAACCGATAAGTTGGGCGATTGGCTGGAAATCAGGATGGCCGATGGGAATAAGGGCTGGTTGCTGGCTGAATCGATCGAAAGGATCTGAAAATCATATCTTTTTATTTAGGGAATGCCACTGCTGTTTTTAGAAACAGTGTGGCAATTTGTTTTATTTAGAAATCATTGACAACCATTTGGATTAATGGTTGTTATTTATTTATAAAATTTTAACTATGGCTTATAATTTATTGAAAGGCAAAAGGGGAATTATCTTTGGTGCATTGAATGCAGATTCTATCGCATGGAAAGTTGCTCAACGTGCATTTGAAGAAGGTGCTGTATTCACATTAAGCAACACTGGAGTAGCAATGCGTATGGGTGACACGGCAAAACTAGCTGAAGAATGTAACACCATTGCGATTGAAGCTGATGCAACCAGTGTGGAAGATTTGGAAAATCTTCTCAAACAATCGATGGAAGTGCTGGGAGGCAAAATTGACTTTGTTTTGCATTCAATCGGAATGTCGCCAAACGTTCGCAAAGGACGGCATTACAGTGATCTTGATTACGGTTATCTCACTAAAACGCTAGATATTTCTGCTGTTTCGTTTCACAAAGTCCTTCAGGTTGCCCGCAAAATGGATGCAATCAATCAATGGGGTTCGGTGGTAGCATTATCATATGTGGCATCACAACGAACATTCTACGGATATAACGATATGGCTGATGCAAAGGCATTATTGGAGTCAATCGCCCGCAGTTTCGGATATATTTATGGTCGCGAACGTAATGTGCGTATCAATACTATTTCCCAGTCACCAACTCTGACAACTGCCGGATCAGGCGTAAAAGGTATTGGTCAGTTATTAGATTTCTCAGAACGTATGTCGCCTCTTGGAAACGCAACCGGTGACGAATGTGCCGATTATTGTATTACCCTGTTCTCTGATCTGACTAAAAAAGTGACCATGCAGAACCTCTTCCACGACGGTGGCTTCTCATCCATGGGAATGAGCATGCGGGCCCTTCTGCAATATGAAAAAGGTCTTGGATGCGAATGCGAGTGCGGTAAAGAAGAACCTTGCGACGATCACATCTACGATTAATCATTATTGATTCCATATAAAATAGGAAACCGGTTATTAACCGGTTTTTTTTATGTATCCAAGCTCAAATAAATAGTGATTATTTATACAGTAACCAACAGCCCATTTGTTTAAGTAATACTTATAAACAAATTTCAGATTGAATGTAAATATCAGTTACTTCGATACTCTTCATCCCATCTTCCTGAGGGATCACTGGGAAATGACAAGGTTTTCCATGAAAACTGAAGAATCCTTGGTTTAACCAGTCGTCTGTAATCATCATAGCTTAACTGGATCAATTCGGTATGCGAACCGGCATTGAATGCAATGTACATGTTCTGAGTGAGTGAATCAGCAACATAAACAGCCATACCATATAGATTTCCAAACGGCGGCATTGCACCCAATTCACAATCGGGAAAACGATCCTTAAACTCGGGTTCTGTTGCCAGGGTGACGTTTCTTGTTCCGAAAATTCCCTTTAGACTATCAAAATCGATATGATAGGAGGCTGGCAAAACTGCCATGGCCATCTCTCCGTCTATTTTAATCATGACCGTCTTGGCAAATTCCTTTCCGGAAACATGTGCTGAAGCCGCAATATCCTGTGATGTGAAGGCGCTCGAATGGCTAATCGTCACATACTTGACATTGGCTTCATCAAGATAGGCTTTTAATTTTCTGACTGGCATAATTAGACTTTTTGAAGTTATTACCACAAATCAATAACAATATTCTGTAGAGTAAAATCAAATCCATTATTGAAAGACTTTACACCATTTATGGGGATAATGTTTCAAAAACAAATCATTAATATGACCTGGCAAATAAATATTTTCCAATTTACACCGAATAAATTTAAGTCATCGAATAAAATGCCATTCCACGTCTGTTTCCGGAGTCGATTCAATAAGGTTGAAGGATAGATCCCTTATATGAATTAAAGCAGAATAGGATGTATTTTACCTGTTGAAACGGTTAATTAATATTCTGGCGAGTTCATTTATCTCTTCACCATTGTAAGTATTGATCATGATTACAATTCCAAGTTTATTTTCAGGAACCATCACTGCAATACTGTTAAAGGTTCCGGCACTCCCTTTGTGATGAAAGCAGCGCACAACATATTCTTCATTCACCCATCCACAGGAATAATCAGGATATGCGTTAAAGAGGTGTTTGTAAGTTTCGGCTTTAAGGTAGTTATCCTTGCCGTCGAGTCCATCGAGATTCAGCTTTAGATACTTTAGAAATCCGGAAACATTGATGCTTGTATTCCCAGCTGGTGAACACAGTAAAACATACTGGTTAAAATAATGGTAGTTCTTTAATATCGGTGGTATCGGGATTAATGCTTTATCACTGTCAATCTTCCATTGGTCAGGATTAATATGCCCCTTAGGCTGATTCGGCTTATCGCTGTCGGGCCATCCGATATGAATGCCCAGGTTAAGTTCGTCTGATATCCCGGTGATCAACTCTTCCCAATGTTTACCGGTTACTTTTTCCAGCATTAATGCTGCGGCTATATATCCGGCGTTCGAATACCGGTCATCGTGAAAGTCATACAATGGAATCGGATCATATTTCAGTACCTGCCTGATAAACTGGTATCGCTTTTCAGGTAAACTCAAATTCTTACCTATATTTTTCTCGTAATCCACAATGGGATATACTTCCGATTCATTTTCAAACTTAATGAGCCTTGCCCTGTGGCAAAGCAATTGAAGAAGAGTAATATCGGCATAAACGGGATTGCTTTCAGCCTTTAGTTCAGGGTACAAATCAAAGAATCTGGTGTCCCATGAGATTAAGCCATTCTCTATTAACTTACCAGCCAGAAATGATGTCAGTGATTTTGTATTGGAGCCAATATGAAACAAATCTCCGGCACTGATTTTCTCCTTTGTTTCAATATTCCGATAGCCTATGGCATTTTCAACCAGTATTGAATCATTGCGTATTACGCCATATGCTATAGCTGGGATATTATATTTCAGTCTAATGCTGTCAAGCTGTAACTCCAGACCATTATATGGATTGTAAATCTTTTTAACCGTTGTTCCCGAAGTAAAAAGAAGTAGAATGAACAGGCATAATCCGATAAATCTAATCTTCTTCATAGATTAAAGTTTAATAATCCAAACATTCCTGCCAGGGAAATGTCTGACTTATTCAAATCTACGAAAATACGCCTTAAACACAAAAGAAATGAATGACTTTCTTTATAATGCTCAGGCCACCAAGCATTAGCCCTAATGACCTATGACCTTTCTCACTTTCCTTTTTTCCTATTCCTATTTCCTGCCTTATTTATTTTCCTCAGCAAACGCCCTTCCACGTCGCAAGGCCTCGAGGTTCATATTAACCACACTTTCTCCCTTGCGTGCGAATATTGTGCGTATACCTTCCTCAATTTTGGAGAATTCAATGTCGATAAACGGTGAAGCAGCACCCAGCATTACCATGTTTGAGGCACGCGAATTGCCTACTTCTTTGGCAATCGCATCGGCGTCAATGGCAATATACCTGGGTAGTTTATGGATTTCTTCCAACACCTTTTCAATATCAGGGTAGTTAGGAATATTCACAAAAGGAGTAATGTTGGTAACCAGGTAACCCGTTTCTGACAAATAGGGCAGATAACGAAGCGATTCCATGGGCTCCACTGCCAGAATCAAGTCAGCTGAGCCACCGGGTATCAGATCTGAAGAGATAGGCTGATCGGAGATACGCATATGCGAATATACCGCTCCGCCACGCTGGCTCATCCCGTGTGTTTCGGCCTGTTTAATGAGCAGGTTGTCTGCCAGGGCAGCTTCACCCAATGCGGTAGCAATCGACAATATGCCCTGTCCACCCACTCCTGCCAATATAATGTCTGATTTCATATCGAAGTATTAATTCATCTGTTTATATTTTTAACCACATAGACACATAGGACACATAGCTTAAATGTTATTTTAAGTATTTCTATGTGCCCTATGTGTCTATGTGGTTATTTTTCATTTTTTATTTCTAATTACTTATTCCTCTTTCGTCTGGATGCCCTTTGAATACATTCCCTGCGTGGAATAATCACAGAAACGCCTTCATAGGCAAACTCCTGACGGAATAGCCTTACCATTTCGTCGTGATTCTTTTTCAAAGGAACAATAGAATGAATATGTGCCGGATCAACACCAAGACCGATACATATCGACTCAATCTTTCCAAAGGCAGAAGAGTCCTGACCACCAGTCATTGAGACCGATTCGTTATCCGAGATAACAACCGTGATGCTTGACTTTTCATTTACTGCATCCAGCAAGCCTGTAATTCCCGAGTGAGCAAAGGTTGAATCACCGATCATAGCCACCGAAGGAATCAAACCTGCATCGGCAGCACCCTTGGCCATTGTGATTGAAGCACCCATATCGACACAGGAATAAATGGTTTCATACGGCGGCAAAGCGCCTAAAGTATAGCAGCCAATATCTGAGAATACCCTGCCTTTTGAATAATCAGCCAGGGCTTCATTCATGGCCAGATAGGCATCCTGATGGCCGCACCCCTGGCATAAGGCAGGGGGACGATTGGCAACGATCCCGGGAATATCAAATCCTTCAAACAATTCTTTTCCGAGTGCTTTAGCGACCAAATCCGGATTTAACTCACCGTCGCGAGGCAAGGTACCATCCAGACGGCCTTTGATTGGTGTTCCTGTCGCAAAAAAGCCTTTCAGCAATTCTTCCACCATAGGCGCACCCTCTTCCAATATCAATAATTCATCACATTCCCGATCGAGGCGTTTAATATATTTTTCAGGAATTGGATACTGTGACACTTTAACTACAGGATAAGGGCAGGATCCGTTAGGGAAATATTCCATCAGGTAGTTGTAGGCTATGCCACAGGCCACAATCCCGAGACTCGTATCAGTTCCCTCTTCATATCGGTTATAGATTGATTCTTCTGACAGTTTTAGAAACAAGTGCTGATTCGCAAGCAATACCTTGTATTTGCGCCGCGCAATGGCCGGAAGCAGAATAAACTGACGAGGATCAGCCGGCATGGCAAGCGGGTTTTCAGGCAATACCTCACCGCAAATCACTCCTGAACGTGAGTGTGCCAGACGGGTGGTAATCCTGAGCATGACCGGGACTTTGGTAAGTTCAGACAATGCAAATCCGTCATGAGCCATATCGTAAGCCTCCTGTTGCGAGGAAGGTTCGAGAACAGGAACCATGGCAAACTTTCCATAGAAGCGTGAGTCCTGTTCATTCTGCGAGGAATGCATTGAAGGATCGTCAGCAACCGCAACTATAAGTCCGCCGTTTATGCCTGTCATAGCTGCATTGAGAAAAACATCCGCAGCCACATTAAGCCCCACATGTTTCATGCACGACATCGCCCTCTTCCCGGCATACGACATCCCCAGGGCGGTTTCAAGAGCAGTCTTCTCATTGGCTGACCATGCCCGGTGAATATTTCGTTCTTCAGCAAGTGGATTTTCCTGAATAAATTCTGTAATTTCTGTGGAAGGTGTGCCAGGGTAAGCATAAACACCCGACATTCCGCCATCGATGGCTCCCTGCCCGATTGCCTCAACCCCCAAAAACAAATGCTTTTGCATATCCAGATAATTAAGTTTCAAAATCGGAACCAAAAATAACGCAATCAAAATGGAAAACAACTGTCAGATGTTTGGTTTAAACGAATTATTCAAATTTAAATTCATTCTAAAAAAGTACCCCTATATGTTGCATGTTTGATAAAAGAACAGTCCGTCAAAATGACTGATCGGTTGATTTACCTCCTATACCGGATATGGATTCAGATGGGATTAATAAGGGATCCCTTCTGTATATCTGGCTTCTATCTGGCTTCTATCTGTTTATAAAGCCGTGTTTTAATACAGATACAAATCAATTCTAAATTAAATTATAAAGCTCAAATAAAGCACAATCCCTTCCCGGATACATTCAGTATAGGATGAAAGTTGGTTTATTGCCTTCCTGAATAACACCTGAATGGAGGGAGAATTGAGGTCCGGAGTCAATGGATTCATTTCTGAATCTTATCTTATAATTTTGGCAGAAACTTATTCAAAGATTTAAGAAATAAAGTTTGGGAAAATAAATATACAACCTAACAAGGAACAATTAATAATAACATCAAAAATGGGAAAAGCCCGATGTTGAAAGGAATAAATGGGATAGAGACAAAATCAGGGATTGTTCAGAACGATTTTACTGATCAGAGTAGATTGGATTCAGCTTATTCAGAAATAAACCTTAAATTGCCGTTTATAACGTGTCATTCAAAACAACAAATCATTTCTCTATGAAAAATATTTTCTTCATCCTTCTGGCAACCCTTCTTATTACTTCCTGTAAGCCCAAATCAATCGGTTCAAACGGCTCTCCTGAAGATTTCAAAATATCGAGAGGAACCAATATTGCACACTGGCTTTCACAATCAGACAGGCTTGGAGCGGAACGGGATAGTTTCTTCCAGGAGAAGGACATCATTGCCATCAAAAATCTTGGATTCGATCATGTCAGGCTTCCCATCGACGAGATGCAGATGTGGGGCGAGAATGGCACCCGCCATGAGGATGCCTTTAAACTCATGACCAACTGCATCGACTGGTGCCGGAATCATCAGCTTAAAGTGATTGTCGATTTGCACATTTTACGTTCGCACAATTTTAATGCTTTGGTAAGACCACTTTGGACAGACCCGAAAGAACAGGAAAAATTCTATAAACTTTGGGCTGACCTGTCTTCAACATTGAAAAAATATCCCGTTTCGGATGTGGCCTATGAACTGATGAACGAGGCGGTGGCTGATGACCCTGAACAATGGAATAACCTGCTTGCCCATGCCATAAAGACACTTCGGGTTCTCGAACCTGATCGTATCATCGTTGTCGGTTCAAACATGTGGCAATCAGTTAAAACTTTCAAAGTCTTAAAAGTTCCGAATGATAAAAACATCATCCTGAGTTTTCATTTCTACGAACCTTTTCTCCTAACCCATTACCAGGCAAGTTGGACAGGATTAAGGGATTATACCGGTCCTGTACATTATCCCGGTATTTTGCTGACAAAGGCTGAATTCGACACGCTCGCCCCCAATCAGCAGGATATTGCAAAAGATTATACAGGTGCTGAGTGGAATATCGAAAAACTGGAAGAAATGATGAAACTTCCTGTTCAAAAGGCGAAAGATCTTGGTCTTCAGCTCTATTGCGGCGAATACGGAGTAATTGAAAATGCTCCTGAAACCGATAAATTAAGATGGTTAAACGATATGACCACCGTATTCAACCGAAATGGCATTGCATCAGCCAACTGGAACTATAAAAGCGACCAGTTTGGTCTGATCAAAAGTGACGGTACAAAAAGAGAAACTATGATTCAAGCCATTCTTAAGAAATAGAAATCTTACTTTATATCATGAAATGCCCGTTTATCCAAAAGATGAGCGGGCATTTTTTGTTCTGCAATTAAAGGTTCGCATTAGGAACACCTATCCCAAAATTTCTTCAGCACTAAATAAATAAAGAAGAATTAGAAGCTTGCATTATATGGTGATAGTTTAGTTTACAAGTTATTGATTAATCCTTTGCATCTTAAATTTTAATAAAGTAAGCACTCATTGATAATAATTAACACCTTATTGTCTTTATTTACAAACAAAATAAACCATTATGTGTTAGAATATTTGATAATGAGTTAATTAATCTTTAAATCCTGATGCATATGAAAACAAGCTTTACTTTGAATTCGTTCAGATTATTTTTATTAACCTTCGGTCTGGCGTTTTTGTCTCTGAACTTATGGGCACAAACAACACACCCGGTCAATGTTGTCAACTTTGCATTTTCTCCTGCGAACCTGAATATTACGGTTGGTGATAAAGTTGTCTGGAGCGATACTGAGGGAACACACAATGTAGACGGACTAAAATCACTGTTTTCAAATAATCCTGTATCGTTCGGGAACAGTCTTGGATCAGGCTGGACGTATTCCTTCACTTTCGCAACTCCGGGTACTTATAATTACCAATGCGACCCACATACTGGTTTTGGGATGGTAGGTAAAATTGTTGTCAGTTCGAATACTACTTCAACAATCCAAAGTCTGGCTAATAATTCGGGGCATATCCTGCTTTATCCAAATCCGGCCAGCCAGTATATTGATTTGAAGATCCCAGCCGACTATTCACCTATTAACACACTGAAAGTATACACTTTGGCAGGTGCTGTAATCGATGAACAAGCCTTTTCGTCGAATTCATTGTTGCTGAGATATGACATCAGCAAATTCAGGAGCGGAATCTATTTTATTGAAATTAATGCGCAGTCCGGGAAGGATATACTGAAGTTTGTAAAGCAGTAACTCAAGCTCCAATCCTGGGTTCATATTCTGAACACCTATACCTAAAATTCTTCAGTAATTACACACATAAAAATGAAGGTGGACGATATTTTAATATATCAACAACGTTTGTTGTTGTGGGAAATTCAGTATCTCCGTATATATCCTGTAACAATAACCATTCAAACAACCCCCCACCATAAATAAATACACGACGAAATCCTAACTTTACAAATTGATTGTATTTTATTTCAGCGGATGGGTCGGCCGAATGTTTCCCATATATTATTATTTGGATATAATCAAATTGTTCATTTTCCATTAAATCGTTTATTATTATTTCCTCTTCCGTGGCGGGAACAGTAAATGGAATTAAACACTGTTGTTCAGTGGAAGGAAGGGTATTCACCAAATAAGTATTATAATGGGAATTACTTAAACCAGAATGAAAACCGAAAAAATGTCCATTTGGGTTATTTGCCGTCGTTACAGAACCCGAATACATATTATTTCTATTTCCAGAAGGCGTAAAATATTGCGTTTTTGGTTTTGCGTTTTTAACGTCCTCAAAACCCACCCATTTAAGGGGCGGGGGTGACGTTTTTATAATACCAAACGTCGATAATATTTGTTCCATAAACACATAATGTTCGTAAAATGTTGTTTTTATTTTGTTTACACCTTTTTGCATTGAAAATGCACAAAGCTGGCCAGCTTTTCTACTCATAAAACGCCCATTCATGGGCGTTTCTGTCATTTCGGCTACGCCGAAATCACGTAGTTTTTGCGAAGCAAAAACGACAAATGAGAAAAGGCGTATAACGTCGAATAATTACACAACAAAAAATATCACGTAAAATATATTATAAAAACCAAGAAAATATACAGGGGGCGTAAAATACGCCGAAACCGCCAAAAACCTACCAAAACGAACAAAACGAACAAAACGAACAAAAAAATATTTAGAAAATTGTTTATGGGTGGAATAAATACACCGACAAAATCATCAACAAAATCATCAACCGACGACGAAACATCATTATCATTATATGAATCACATAAACTGGATGACCAAGCAATTAATAGAATTTTAAGTATTTTTTATGACGTAATAGATGATATTGACGACGAAGACAGTGACAATGTTGATTTAACAGTTATAGGTGAAGGAGGTTTCGGGAAAGTCTATTTATACCATAATACAAAAACCGGAGAAAAATACGTTATAAAAGAAACAAACAACAAAGAGCCTGTAAATAAATATTTATTTTATAAAGAAACTAATATATTAAAATACGTAAGAAACGACAGTCAATGCAATAAGTTTTTTTTATGTTATTATGGCCATAAAGAATATAAATCATTCGGAGGAGGTCCAGGTGAGGGTTCAGTGATAAAATATTTTATCATTACAGAATACGATGAAAAATATAAGGATTTAAGAAACCGTTTAAGGAACAAAGAAAAAGAACTTAGCCCTGAAATAAAAATAAAAATATTTACGAATATTTGTCAGGCCATCTATAAATTGCATAAAATTGGGGTGGCACATTTGGATTTAAAACCGGAGAACATATTATGCGATACCGAAGGAAATATCAAATTAATTGATTTTGGTTTATCGTGTAATTGTTATGAAAGTATCGACAAAAAAAAGACAACATGTGATGATGAAAAAACCGCAAAATGTATGAATACAAACCTATTTGGAACAAAATATTTTAAGGACAAACAACTATTGGGAAAAATCAGAGAAAATATAGAAAACCACAAAAAAACGAAAGAAACAGAGAATGTAAAAAAAATGTTTTATAGTAACATTCAGGCCGACTACTATGCGTTGGGAATTATTTTTTATGTTTTATTTGTCCTTAAATATCCGCCAAAAGATATTTTGCTTAAAATGAGCAAAGGCGAAAATGGTTCAAACGATGCAATTATTGCAAATATTGAAAAGTTAAAAAATGTGTATCAAGAGATTAAGGACAATAAAAATGAGTTGGCCGAACAAAATAAATATGAACCCGGTGTATTATATTATGCGAAATTTAAGGATTTAGTAAATGACGATATCGACAAACGGAAAATAATAAAGTATATAAAAACCAGTTGATTGCCCAAAAAATAAGTTTAGTTGCAAATAAACGTTTCGGTATAATTCTTCATAAATATAAAATTGA
>Ga0118677_10002145_pt1 | contig 40227 bp, 35 predicted proteins | sample AliMusrvi5mmetaG_FD_86154 | JGI IMG/M metagenome (GOLD analysis project Ga0118677, IMG submission 86154) | reverse complement strand
TGCCGCACTTGTCGCTGGGATTACCTTCCTGATCTTCCCTCAGCTCGTGACCATCTATTTGCCGACATCTTGGAGCCAGATCCCTGTCATCTTGTTTGGTCTTGGCGCAATCGGCGTGGCGAAGTTCCCACAAGGAACTGTTGAACAGAACGGCGAAAAATTCCGCCGGATCCTATTGAAGCAAGCGAAAAAACGAAGTGACAAGAAAGAACTCGCTTTGACGTCTCCACAGGGAGAGGCCACGTGAGCGACGACCAGGTCTTAGTTGGACGGGGCATTACCAAGCGATTTGGTGGGCTCGTGGCGCTGAATGATGTCAGCATTGAAGTTCCCAAGCGAAGCATCGTTGGATTGGTTGGACCCAATGGTGCCGGGAAGTCGACGCTGTTTGGCTGTCTCTCTGGCTTAACACGGCCAGAAGGTGGATCGGTGATGCTCAATGGTCGCGACGTCACCAGAACCAAGCCCCAAAAGCGTGCTCGCCTCGGGATGGCGAGGACCTTCCAGCAGCCAGAACTTTTTACCGGATTGACGGTGCGAGAACACATTGTCTTGGCGCACCGTGTTCGCTTTGAGCGACGCCGGCTTTGGAGCGACATGGTGGGACCTCGGTCAATCATGAAGCCACCTGCATCAGAGACCGAAGCCGTCGATGCAATTATTGAACTCCTCGAGATTGAGCGTCTGGCAAGTATGCCGGTCACGGCGCTCCCTCTTGGGTCGACTCGACTCGTTGAAGTCGCTCGAGCATTGGCGTGCGCGCCAGACGTGCTGCTCCTCGATGAACCATTATCAGGATTGGATGTGAACGAGTCTGAAGCACTTGCTCGAGCACTCGTCAAGGTTGTCACTGAGGCAGAACGCGATCTGTCGTTGCTGCTGGTGGAACACGATGTCGCAACGGTGCTGGCCATATCGAAAAAGATCTACGTGCTTGACTTTGGTCAGTTGATTGCCAGCGGCACCCCCGACGAGATCCGATCAAGTGACATCGTGCGCGCTGCCTACCTCGGTGACGATGCGGTGAGCGAAACGGCGGCTGACTAATGGCATCGCTTCTTTCGGTCAAGAACCTCTCCGTAAGTTATGGACCGGCCCAAGCAATCTTTGACGTGTCGCTTACTGCAGATGCGGGCGAGGTCGTCGCGATTCTCGGGGCCAATGGTGCTGGGAAAAGCACCTTGGCGAGAGCCATCTCTGGACTTGTGCCCTCGTCGAGCGGCAGCGTTGAGTTCGATGGGGCCGACATCACGGGGAAACTTGCTCACCAGATCCGGCGAGCTGGCCTCTCCTATATTCCAGAAGGGCGTGGAATCTTCCCGGGGCTCAGCGTCATTGAAAACCTTCGAATGGCAGTGGCCCAAGAGCGTCGAGCGGAGCGGGGCCCAGCCATAGAGCGTGCAATCGACATGTTCCCGATTCTCGGTGAACGGCGCCATCAGCGAGCGGGGAGTCTTTCGGGTGGTGAACAACAAATGCTGGCGTTAGGCCGAGTCTTGGCGGTGCCACCAAAGTTGATTATCGCGGACGAGATGTCACTGGGTCTCGCCCCCATTGTCACTGAATCAGTGTTCCAAAGCCTCGACGCGGCACGTCAACAAGGAATCACCATCGTCTTGATCGAGCAATTTGTTCACCGAGCCTTGAGCTTGGCCGATCGTTGCGTGATTTTGGGCCGAGGTGCAGTGACCTGGTCAGGTGCGGCCGCAGATGCAGGACCAGAAGTGCTCGAGAGTTACTTGGGCGCTGGCACCGAACTCAGCGCATAGCGGCGTTCCATAATTACTTCTTGAGGGCGTGAAAGACTACGCAGTATGCGTGACTTCTTTCTCGTCGTGGCAACGTTTGCCGCCAGCTTGGTGGAGATGGTCGAGGCGCTCACCATTGTCTTAGCTGTGGGAATCACGAAGGGTTGGAAGACGGCCTTCAGCGCCACAGCGACGGCGCTTCTGACCTTGGGGGTCATCATCATTGGGTTTGGTCCACTGATTTCGAAACTTCCACTTCCGGTCTTGCGCTTGATCGTGGGTGGCCTGTTGTTAATTTTTGGGCTGCAGTGGTTGAGAAAGGCAGTGCTTCGCGCCAGTGGATTGAAGGCTCTCCATAATGAGGACCAAATATTCGCCGATGAAGTCGCAGCACTCGGTGACGTCGCTACTGGAAAGAACATTGACGGGAAGGGCTTTACCGTCGCATTCAAAGGTGTGCTCTTAGAGGGTCTCGAAGTTGCCTTCATTGTCGTCACCTTTGGAGCGACGCAACATCGAGTGGGGCTTGCTGCGTTAGGAGCACTTGCAGCGGCGGTGCTTGTCGTCATTGTGGGGCTCTTTGTGCATCGGCCACTGTCGCGAGTCCCAGAGAACTCTCTCAAGATGGGGGTGGGCGTCTTGCTCACATCATTTGGAACATTTTGGGCCGGGGAAGGCGTGGGAGCGCACTGGCCTGGTGGCGATATTGCCTTGCTCGGCATTCTTGCGTGGGTGCTGCTCATGACTGGTCTCTCGGTTCTCTGGCTCCGCTCAAAGACGGTCGTGCGCGCATGACGCAACAACGCTCCTGGATCGTTCGTGTCTATGACGCAGTATTCGATTTTCTCATTGGTGATGACTGGGTTCTCGCTGTCGGAACAGTGGTGACTCTTGGGATCGCAGCGCTGGTGAGTCTTGTGATGGCTTCATGGTGGGTCATCGTTCTTGGTGTCCCTCTTACTCTTGTGTACTCACTCTCTCGAGCGCTCCAGTTGAAGAAGTAGTTCACGTTTTTGATGTGGTGGGGTGATGGCTACCTCAAGTAGAGTCGTTCTATGAATAAAAAAGCCATGCGCTCACTACTTGCTAGTTCGTTGGTTATCGCAGCGTTGGGGCTCTCAGCGTGTGGAAGTTCTTCAACGAGTGCCTCATCCACGACATCGACAACCACCACGACTGGTGGACCTGTCATGACGCTGCAACTCAAGGCTCCCTTGAGCTCAGCAAGTAAGAACCTTCACTCTGTTGGTACGGCGACACAGTATGGATGGAACCAACTTGTGGGAACTTCCACAAACTACGGCGAGTCGATCGGTGTTGAAATGCTCGGCAATGTTGCCTATACCAATGGAGCGGGCCCATTTTTTGGCTTTGTGACCTACACCTGGCCTGATGGGTCGACGATTGGTGTGCGCATGAGTGGACGTGCCGTACCTGGCGCTCATGGCACTACCTCGTTTTCTGCGCCACTCAATGTACTTGGGGGGACTGGCCGCTATGGAGCAGTCAAAGGAACTGGTCTGTTCACTGGCTCTCGTTCTGGCGTTGTGGGCTCGCCGGTTGAATCAACATTCACGCTCCACATAACGAATCCAACGAACTAAACCAGTACACGCATTATTTTGAAGCCCAGAATCGCTTCTTTTTACCCGCAGGCGTGCTCGCACAGTGACAGCGTTCAGGGACAGGCACGTCACCCATCACTTGGTCGACGTGCTGGCCGCATCCCTTCCAGGTGGGTTTCGAACATTTCTTGCATATCACTTGTCTACACATACCCCCTAGGGTATCAGAAACAGAGGGTACGCTAAGAGAGATGGAAGTATTCCAATGAGCAAGCTTGAGATCTACGCAGACATTTGGTGTCCGTTCGCCTACGTGGGTGTCATTGCGGCATTGGCTGAACGCAAAGGTGCAGAATCGCCACAGCCACTTCTTATTCGGTCGTGGCCTCTTGAGTTAGTGAACGGCCAAGGCCTTGATCCGACGACCACAAAGACGCATGTTGATGAGTTGCGAGACCAAGTCGCCCAAGATCTCTTCCGGGGCTTTCAAATTGAATCCTTCCCCACGTCAACACTTCCCGCACTCGCGTTGGTTGCTGCCGCTTACGAAGATGATCTGGTCCAAGGAGAAGCTATCAGTATCGAATTGCGCACCATGTTTTTTGAAGAAGGAAGAGATATCTCTGATGATCAAGTCTTGGTACATCTCGCTCGGCGTTTTGATCTTGATCCTGACGCTCGACTCGACAATGAACGAGTCCTTGTTGATTGGCACGAAGGACAACGCAGGGGCGTGATGGGGTCACCTCACTTCTTCTGTGGCGATCGTGACATATTTTGTCCACTCTTAGAAATTGAAAAAGATGAACATGGGCATCTGAATGTTGCTCGGAACAAAGAGCGGTTGGACGCCTTCCTCGCTCGTTGTTTTTCTTAGAGTGAAAGCGGCCGACGTGCCCGGACGAGCGTATCGAGTGCGTGTTTCTCGCCATCATCGCTTTGTACGGTTCTGGTGACGAGTTCGGCCTTCTCAACGGTGAGTCCCAAGCCTGAGAGGTCGCTAATGACGTCATCGGGTGAAAAAAGAACGTCAGCAGATGGTGGGCCACCGAAACCGTTCGTGAGGTTGTCGAGCGAGTGAGCGATGATGAGCAACGTGCCTCCTGGGGCAAGGCCGTCGGCAATGGTTCTATGTAATTTGCCTCGAGCCTCGGAGGGGAGATGAACGTAGGCAAGCACAATGAGATCAAACGAGGAGGCCACTGGTGCCCATGTGGTGAGGTCAGCTTCAATCCAAGAGGCGGTGACGTCGTTGTGTGCTGCCAGTTTGGCAGCTTTTTCGAGAGCCACTGAGGAGAAGTCAACACCAGTGGCTTCCCATCCTTGGAGTGCGAGCCAGACTGCATTGCGTCCTTCGCCACACGCAACATCGAGAACGGATCCCGGCTGAAGCCCCTCTACTTCGCTCACGAGGAACTGATTGGGCGTGGCAGTCCAAATGAGCTCGTCACCGTCGTAGCGTTGATTCCAATCTTCACTATTCATAACGAGCCCTCTCTCATGGCTGCACTGAGTAACTGCCTCAATCACTATACCCCCCAAGGTATAATGTTTGAACGAGAGAGTCCTAAAGAAAACGAGGATGTGATGGAAATCCCAGAAGATGTTGTTGAAGATTTAAGAACTCGGCTCCGTCGAGTCGAAGGCCAAGTGCGCGGGGTGGAGGCAATGCTGGCCGAGGGTCGAGAGTGCCGAGACGTCGTCACCCAGTTGAGCGCTGCGACAAAAGCGTTAGAGCAAGTCGGATTTCGATTAGTTGCCAGTGGATTGGTTTACTGCATCGAGAATCCCAAAGGTGCAAAGGCATCTGGTTACTCAGTCGATGAAGTCCAACGTATGTTTACCAAGTTGGCCTAGAGGATTCTGTATGGGTTTTTATAACGAACAAATTGTTCCCCGGCTTGTCATGTGTGCGTGTGGCAATGCAGGCCTTGAGCGGTGGCGAGTTGACGTGAATTCTGGACTGAGCGGGTCTGTCGTTGAGATTGGCTTTGGTTCTGGGCTGAACGTCCCCTTTTATCCCCCCGCCGTTGACATCGTCTATGCCGTTGAACCAGCAGCACTGGCGAAGAAGCTTGCGGCCAAACGTGTGGCTGCGTCGTCGACGGTCATCGAGCACATCGGTCTCGATGGCCAAGCGATCCCACTGGGCGATGAGAGTTGCGATCATGCCCTGTGTACGTTCACACTTTGCACGGTTCCCAACCCGGGCCAAGCACTTCGTGAGATTTTCCGAGTACTTCGACCCGGTGGTTCGTTTCACTTTCTCGAACACGGCATCGCTCCTGATGAAAAAGTTGCAACCTGGCAGCAGCGACTAGACCCCGTTGAGCGAGTTCTTGCCGATGGATGTGAGTTGACTCGTGACCCCTTGGCATTGGTGAGCGCAGCGGGCTTCGAGATCAGCTCGTCGACCCAGCGCTACGGCAAAGGTCCAAAGCCCTGGAGTTACTTCACCCTTGGTGTCGCTCAAAAACCTTCACACTGAATCGCTCAGCGATACAGAAGGCGTGTTACTGGTTCCCAAGTTTTTGATAGACCCGACATGGTTCGCCACGAAGTGATCCACAGGTCGGTAACGCCATAACCGTGACGTTCGACACCTTATTGATGACGAACTGAGACGGTATGACACCACCCAAGGTGACGGTATTGGTGACAGAACCATTGGTCGCTGTTCTGGCAAAGGCCCACGATGGTCGGTCTCCCCCCGGAGCTGAGATTACGATTCGAAGTGCTGTTCCCGCTCGGAAGGTGTGGGCGATTGGGTTCACTGGAACTCGGACCATCACCGGCTTGCCCGCGGGCAGAGCCCGCAGGTCTTGTTTCAGGTACGTCGGTTGTGGCCACAGTGGAGTAGAGCTCGGTAGCAAGGTTCGATTCGACGTGTTTAAGAATCCAGAGGTGACGTACTCTTCCTGGTTTGTTGTTGGGCGAACTTCGGTGACCGAAACTTGGAGTTCAGTGGCTTTGGTCGTCGACGAGAGTTTCAGGTCGAGACTGGCAGGTCCAACAATGGTGATGTCCTTGGTGAGGACTTGGCTTTGGTAGGCCAGGCCATTGGCGGACGGCACCGGCGTCCAGTTAAAGGGAGGTTGGGCAGCCCACGCATTATCTGAACTCGACAAAGTCGTTGCTGGCCGCACCGCAGGGTCTGGGTGGAATGTGTTGGTGGTCGTCGACATTGGCTTTGTTGAGCTCAACGATCCATTGGGTGCCAAGTAGTAGTGAAGGAGTGTTCCCTTCGGCGGCCATGAGGTGAAGGCTGCTTCATAACTTGGCTGGAGAGATCCCGGTCCAAGAGCAGTGCCGCCATAGTCAAAGAACACTCGCACCTTGGGATCTTGGGCGACAAAGTCGGCTTGAGCTTCCTGTACGTTCTTGGCCCCGGTAAAGCGAATAGGGGGAATGGGCATGACCTTGGCCCCATCGGTAAAGCTTGAATAGAGCGTCGGGGCCAACGCAGTCAGGGTGGGCGAAGGTTTGGGCACTTGCTCTTTGAGATAGATGTCTAAGAACTCCAGCCAACGAGTAATCGTGCCAGGGCCTAATGAGTCAATGTGGCCACCATTGAGCATGGTGGCAAAGGCGTTGGGGTTTTTATTAAGCGCTGCGATCAGAGCAGGCCATTGTGGGCCGGTCTGTTCGTCTTGAAGAGCGCCGACTAAAAAGACCGGGACCGTGACCTTCGACGCCCACTTCACGGGAGATCGTCGATCGAAGAGGGCGGGGTTTCGAGAGAGTCCTGGCCCCACCAGACTCGATAGCGCCTCGCTTTGGCCGTGCAGTACCTGATTGTTCAAACATGAACTCTGTCCTCGTTGGGCCTCGGCTTGGATCTCGGCGGCCGCCCATGGTTGGCCCCCGCCCGCAGCAGTGGCTGGCTTGGCGTCGCTGATTCGCTCGGTGATCCAACTCTTGGCAAAGCCGTTGTTGTAGATCCCACCCGGATATCCCGTCGAGAACAGGTCATCGGTTGGACTCAGTGGCGTGATGGCGGCCAAGTCAGGTGGGTTCGTCCCGGCAACTTCAAACTGTGAGATGCCTGAATAACTGATACCGACCATGGCGACCTTGTGGTGAAGGGCCCACGACTGGCCGCCGATGGTTTGAATTGCGTCGTAGCCGTCATAGTCGGTGGGATACCCGAAGAGATCGAATGCACCGCCCGAACATCCTGTTCCTCGAATCTGCACACTCACCGACGCAAAGCCCAAAAGTGGTGCGACAACAGCGCCAATGACAGTTGACGTGCTCGGCAACAAGGGGTCTTTTGAGTCGCCACCACTCAAGAGAACATTCATCAAGCTATGAGGAGCGGCGGTGTTGTAGCCCGAGTACTCCATCACCGTAGGGAATGGCCCTTGGGAGAGTGAGGTCTTACCCAAAGGAAGACGTACAGTCATTGCGAGCTGGACACCATCGCGCATGGTGACGTAGTTCAATCCGACGTGAAGAGTTTGGTTGTAGAGGCTCTTAGGAGGAATAGATCCAGGGGCCAAAACAGTAAACGGTGATGATGACTGCTTTGAAGTGACGTCTCGAAAGACATAGCCAGAGCCTGGTGCGACGTTGCGGATGACAAGGCTCCCGAGGTTGTCGGCGACGCCTGCACCAACCTTGTTGCCAGATCCGTTGCTCAAGACCATGGTGTCGCCCGGGTGTACGCCGATGACGTAGGCCTCACCGACAGAACCGTGGGCATGAAAAGAGGCCGAAGAGCTTGCGGCACTCGCACTGAGAGGTACAACAACCACCATTGCCAGACTCATCATGAGTGAGAGCAACACCCCAATGCTTCGCGTCATAATCTTCATAGTTCCCCTTGTCCCCTCCGTGCAGGGCTAAGAGTAGTGCGGAGAATGGCAAAAAGTGACGAACACACACCTAGAAGGTCTGTCGTTAGGGAAGTGGTCCGACGTATTTGTTGTAGGCAGCGATCCAGTTGGTGGCTTCTTCTGTTTGGGCTTGCGCGAGTGGAATTGTTTTTGAACAGATCAATGAGTGGAGCCGGTTTTCAAGTCTGTCCTTGACTCGTGCCCCATACGGGCCAAGTAACGGTTCAGGAAAGAGATTCGCCGCAGCGTTCGCGGCGCCACCAACCTCCAGTGAGACCAAGTGGTCATACTCAAATGCACTGGTGGACCCACTCTGTCCATATGCCGTCATTGATGCTCGCTTTTCGGGATACGTCACTGACGACGAAGGGCGAATGCTCGAGGTATAGCCCGAGACACAGATGGTTGAATCGATGGTGGCTTGGGTGACGGCTGGGTTCGTCGCTCCAGGAGTACAACGAGGGTCAGGAAAGGCGTCTTGATTGTTGTAGAGGCCATAGGTACATGGAGAGAGTTGTGTTCCAAATGCATCAGCTGGTGTGAGCCCACTCGGCGGTGCGGTAGTGGTAGGTGGAAGTGTCGTCGACGTTGTCGTTGACGGCTCCATCGTGGAGGGAGTCGATGAGCTCGGCGTGCTCGAACACCCTGCCGCCACAAAGATGACAGAAACAAGGAAGAGGGGATATCGAGCGGAGAGTCTCTTCACGCAAGAGATCCTTGCAGGTGGTTGTGTTCGTTTCTTGATCGTGCCAAGGGTGAAGGTGAAGCGACCGTTGTGCAGTGTTCCATATCTAAAAAGCATAGGTGATACCATATGGTTATGGCTCGAAAAGAAGTACTGGTGCAGCTAGACGATGGGTTAGTCGCCCAGCTTGATGCGCTCGCCCATGCTCTCTCAATCAACCGTTCCGAACTCATCCGTCGAGCAACAAAGGCACTGATCGATGCGGAGGTAGTGGCGAAAGCGGACCAAGAGTTACAAGAGGCCTACCGGCGCCAGCCACAAGACCTTCGAATGGCGAAGGTCGGATTGGAAATGACGCAAGCGACACTCAACGAGTGGTGAGTCGAGGCGACATTATCTGGGCTGACCTTGGAGCGGAGTTTGGTCGACGTCCGGTGTGTGTCATCTCGAGAGATGCCGCCATTGAAGTCCTGAACTCATTGACCTGCGCGCCAGTGACTCGTACTATTCGATCGATTCGATCAGAAGTCGAGCTCGGCGAACTCGAAGGCGTTCTCGATGCTTGTGTCGTCAACTGTGACACGCTCTTGAGTATTCCAAAAGACAGTGTTGACACTGTCCCGCTTGGACGCCTCGGGGTGATCAAGCGTCGTGAGCTCGACCAAGCACTTCGCTATTCACTCGATATTCAGTCGTAGATTCACCTCTTCGACGAAGTGAACGCAGGGCATTGAGGTTTGAAGTGACACCAGTTGCACAGTGGTCCCTTCTTCGCCTCCCACATGTCCTCGGCTTTTGACGCTTTCATCTCGTTCCAAATCTGCACCATCTTTCGTTGTGTCGATTCTAAGATGGCGTCGTCGACGAGCAGCTCTTGAACCGCATCTGGTTGCTGCGCGCTGACATAGAGAAGTCGAAGCTTGTGAGCAGTCACGCCTTCGACCAGTTTCAGAAGAACGGCATAGACCTTAAGTTGAAAAAAAGCGTCATCGGCAAATCGAGGCTGGTGAACCTTGCCAGTTTTGTAGTCACTAATTACCCAGCGCTCTTCGCCTGTACTCGTCGTATAGCGATCGAGTCGATCGATAAAGCCATGGAGAGTTACTCCAAGTGATTCCGCTTCGAGGTGGAGTTCGCGAGCTTCTGGGTCGAAGTTCCAGGGTCGCTCGATAGAAAAGTAGTTTTCGACGATATCGGCCGTATCTTTGAGAAACTTCGCCTCTTCAGGTGAGCCCTTCGCCATCAAGGCTCGATACTCCTCGGCTCGAGAGTGCGCTTGGGCGAACTCCCAACTCTCTTCATCGAGTTCGCCGACCCAGAGATGTTCTTTATTTCGGATGCGAGCTTCTGGCGAGTCAGGGGCAACATCGTCTCGTTGAGCAAAGGGATTGACCATGACTTCCCACCCTGGTTCGACGTAGGCGAGGGCGGTGGCCGGATCTCTTCGTTCTTCTTTGGTGTGATCAAAGAGTCGCTCAAAGGCGGTGTGCGCCAGTGTGCCTTTGGCCATTGGGATCGAAGACGGGGTGGGGAGCCCAAGGATGGTCTTGTAATAAAAGAGTTGTGGGCATTGAAGAAAGTCTTTGGCCCGAGAGGGGGAAAGTCGCACTGGTAGGGGACGAGGAGTCTGCGGAGGTGCTGGCATAGAACTCATTTGAACATATCTCGGCTCTCGGGGGAGTGTGTTGTTTGATTGGGCTGGCGAACTCCATCACTCATGTCGTGACCCCTTCGGCGTACTCGTGGCACAGAGCGACTCTCCCCACACGCTTTACCAACAAAAGGAGACTACTTAGGGAGAGTCTGCTCTGCGCCGAACATCAAGATAGGCCAGGGTTGTAACAGAACACTCTGTGTTCAAACAGGCCTCTAGGATAAGGCCACGTCCTGGAGGAAAGAGATAGTTCATGTGCACGTCATTTCGGCTCACGGCTGAGGATAAGAGCGTTGTAGTTGGTCGATCGTATGAATCTCATGAAGTCTTAGACGCCAAGATCACCATGATCCCGAGGGGTTTCCGTGGAGCGAGCATTGGCCCGAATAACACAGAGGGTAAAACGTGGACCTCGAAATATGGTGTCGTCGGTGTTGACGCATTCGGTATCGCAGAGATGATGTCTGATGGCATGAATGAAAAAGGTCTCTACGCGGGGCTTCAACTGATGCCGGGATTCTGTGAGTACACCCCGAGTGACCAAGCGATGTCAGAGAAGAGCATGGTGGTCTGCCACGTTGCTGCCTATGTTCTCGGCACGTCTGCGACTGTGGGTGAAGCGTGTGAGGCCATGAATGAGGTGACGCTCTGGAGTGACGTGCCCCACCACAATCCGCTGGCACCGCCGATGCACATCACCCTTCACGACAAGTCCGGAGACTCCGCAGTCCTTGAGTGGAGACAAGGGGAGATGATCGTCCACGAGAATCCCATTGGGGTGGTCTGTGATGCTCCATATTTTGATTGGCACGTTGACAACCTTCGTAACTATCTCAATCTCTCGACCTTGAATCCAGATTCGTCAACAATCAATGGAGTTGAGGTCAAAGCCATGTGGCAAGGCGCTGGCATGCAAGGCCTCCCTGGCGATTGGTCATCGCCATCGCGCTTTGTTCGCACGACTTCCTACATCTCGCACCTACGCCCTATCGCCACTGGGAAAGAATTGGAAAAGTCAGCGTTTCATCTTTTGAATGCTTTTGATATCCCCAAAGGACTGATTCGAGGCGATGAACAGGTAGCGAATGATGCGTTTACGCCATGGAGCTCGATGTCAAACCTCACCGATCTGCGCTACGCCATTCGAACGTACGGGAACTCCGTTCCCCATTTGGTCGATTTGAAGAATGTTGACTTCGATCGCTCTGAACCTGTGGAGATCCCCTTGCCAGAAGAAGAGCACTTCGTGACGTTGTCGCTCTAAGAGGCGCTCGGTGACCTAGCGTCTTCTCTGGAGGTCGAGTCGCACTATGTCAGCACACCCACACTTTGTTCTCGGTCTAGACCTTGATGGAACATGTGCGGACTTTTATGGTCGCATGCGTGAAATTGCCGCTGTGTACACCAAGCAAGCATTGGCTGATCTCCCAACTGATGTCGAATGGTCGCTAAGCAACTGGGGAATAGGAGAAGACGACTATGAGAACTTCCACCGTTATGCGGTCGTCGAACATCAGTTGTTTGAGACCATGCCACCACTTCCTGGGGCTCCTGAAGCGTTAGATCGTTTAGCGAAAGAAGGCATTCGGATCAGGATTATTACTCACCGCCTCATTCTCTCGAGTCTGCACGAGATGACGGTGCTCCAAAGTGTTCGGTGGCTTGATGCTCATCACATTCCTTATTGGGATCTTTGCTTTATGAGAGAGAAAGACGACGTGAACGCTGACCTCTACGTCGAGGACGCGCCCCACAATGTGCTCCGCCTCCAAGAAGCAGGGGCCGATGTGGTGGTGTTCGCGAATGGCACCAATGTCGCACTCGAACACACCTCAAACCGAGTTGCCACCTGGGATGAGGCTGAAGCCACGATTCGAGATCGCTATTACCGCTGGCTGGGGCGCCACAGTCTTTCGTTGCCCTCGCGGCCTGGTGAGCCACCGAGTTGGTTTGAGGCAGGGAATGCCCCCGCAACTTCGTGAGCGTTCCCCAGAGAGAGGCTGCCAACGAGGTACAAGAGAGTCAACACACCTGCTCAATCTCGCCACTTTCGGCGAAGAGGTCATCGCTAAGAGTTGGAAACCCTGGTCGTTGTCCCAGGATTCTTGTTGCAGCGCTTTTGCTGCAAGATTGATTAGGCAGAACGAACGAGTTGTCCTGGACGGTTTCCTGTCGGCTCGCCGTAGCGATACGTGACTTCACCATGTTGAATGGTCATCACGTAGCCATCAGCTCGCTGGACCAACCGGCGACCCCCTCCAGGAAGGTCGAAGATCATCTCGGGGCTCTTGAGTTCTAACTGCTCAATATCAATCAGATTAATATCGGCTCGCTTTCCTTCTGCAAGGACTCCGCGATCGTCGAGTCCGTAGGCCTCGGCAGTCTGTTGGGTTTGGAAGTGGACGGCCTGTTCAAGACTGAGTCGTGGTCCACGTTCACGTCCTTTGACCCAGTGGCTCAGCAGATAGGTCGGGAAACTCACGTCGCAGATCAATCCGCAGTGTGCCCCCCCGTCAGAGAGTCCAACGACAGAGCGGGGGTGTTCCATCATGGCGCGCAGAGCTTCGTGGTCAAAGTCGAGATAGCCCGCTAACGGTGCAAAGAGAAATGCCTTGCCCTCGTCCTCCAAAAGGTAGTCGAGCACCACGTCGTAGGGGTCACGGCCTTCAGCGCTAGCAAGCGCTTCGATGCTTTGTGAGGCCGGTGGTTCGTAGTCAGGAACAGTACCGAGCGGGAAGATCTGGTTCCATCGACTCATCAAGGATTTATAAATGAAGTTGTCCGTAGTGGCCTCTTCACTCAACAGTTGTGCACGCACCTCAGGTTGACGAAGGAGCGCAACTTGTTCACTCAGGGGCAACTCCCGCATCTCAATAATGGTGGGGTGGGTGATGAAGGGGTGCAACGAGGTCTGTAGCCCATAGAGCATTCCCGTAGGTCGACATGCCACTTGTGGTCGAAGATCAAGGCCGTTCGCTGCTTGAAGTTCGGCCTCATCAAGGGCTTTGGTCCAGGCCGTCGGGTCGATTGGAGACTGCGCCAAGGTATAGGTAATCGTTCCACCAGTGCGTTGGGCGAGTTCGACGTGAAGGCCTTGGTCATCACCGAGACCTTGATGGTCCGAGATCAATTGGAAGACACCGTGTCCCGCTCGTCCAACAGCGTCAGCGAGGGCGAGAAGTTCGTCGTTTTGAGCATTCGTTCCTGGAACGAGGCCGTGTTTTGAACTGTGCAGAATGGTGCGCGAGGTGGTGAAGCCGAAGGCCCCAGCATTGAGTGCTTCTTCAACCAACTCAGCCATCTGGGCGACATCATCGTCGGTGGCGTCGCCATGTGCTCGATCGCCCATGACGTATGCCCGCAGCGCAGCGTGGGGGATTTGCGCCAAAACGTCAACGGTACGTGGCATGGTGGCCACCGCATCGAGATACTCAGGGAATGATTCCCACTGCCAGTCGATGCCTTCATGGAGTGCGGTGCCCGGAATATCTTCGACGCCTTCCATCAACTCAATAAGAAAGTCATGGCCGTCACTTCGTGCAGGGGCAAAGCCCACGCCGCAATTACCCATGACGACCGTGGTCACGCCATGCCAGCTCGAAGGGCTGACTTCAGGGTCCCAGGTGACTTGGCCGTCGTAGTGGGTGTGAATATCAACCCAACCAGGGGCAACCACCAAGTTGCTGGCATCGATCTCCTCGGTGCCGATCTCAGGAATCAGACCAACCGTGGCGATCTCGCCATCGATGATGCCAATGTCAGTGACTCGTGAGGGACCACCGGTCCCGTCAACTACTAAACCACCGCGAATAACAATGTCATAGGTCATTGAACCCCCCTAACTTCCATTACCTTACCGAGAACGACCTGGTCTGTCGCTCGCCACCTTGATATTTACGACCCTGAGCGGGCGTGACCATCGTGAATGACGACCACCACGGGCTCAGCGGCCATCCCACGATCTCCCAGTTGGACAACCAGCCCCTGGTCGCTGGCCCGCCAGTCAAGAGGGCTCCCGCCACTATCGGTCACGGTGCTTGTGGGCGATGCGTGCACGCCGGTCAAGGTGGCTTCGCGGCCCGGGTGTTGGAGGATGGCGTAGATGGCCCGGCCTCTCGTGGCATAACGAAGGGGTGCTCCTTCGGGCGTCTCGGTCCCGGGCTGGGCGAATGGCCGTGTGCCTTGAAGGGCACGTGCTGTTGTTGGTGACCAACCGGCAAGCCAGGCAAGCCGCTCTTGTTGTTCGTCGGGGATCTGCGCGTCTCTCCCTCGAGGTCCAACATTTAAGAGCAGGTTGCCGCCCTTGGCCGTGATATCGGCCAGCAACCACAGCAAGTCGTCGCGGCTAATGAAGTCTTCTGGTGTCGACGCTGCGTTGTAGCCAAAGCTGTGGTCCATCCCACGCACGCACTCAAAGGGTGTGCGTTGGATGGTGGGAAAGGTCACGTATTCAGGGGTACGCACGTCAAAGTACGGCGGCTTTGGCGGCACTAGCCCACCAGCGGCTTCAGTTTGTCGAGCAATCACGCGGTCGATGAGCGAACGACCCAGTGAACTCTTGGCGAGGCGAAATGCCGCGTTATAAGGCATCCATCGGTCGTTCACGACGCCATCGGGGACCGCCTCGTAATAGTCGGCAAAGAGTTTCCAAAGCGACGGTCCACGTTGAGGCCATGCAATATCGTTCCAAAGCACACTGGGCTGGTAACGCTCAATCAGTTCGCGTACTTGTGCTTCTGCATAGGCCGGGTAGTCACCTTGGGGAACGGCCGCCATCAAACTTCCTAACGAACCCATTGGCGTGTTGCAAAAGGTCCAGTCCAAGCCACCGGAGTAGTAGATCCCAAAGCGCATACCTTGCGCGCGCACGGCATCAGCGAGCTCGCCGACAATGTCGCGTGAAGAGTTCCACCCCGGCCGGTGAGGATTGGGAACATCACTTGGCCAGAGGCAGTAGCCGTCGTGGTGTTTGGCGACCAAAACCACATAGCGAGCACCCGTGCCTGCGAACTGTGCCGCCCATTGTTCGGGATCCCACGAGGCAAGTCCAGCTTCAAAGATTGGAGCGAATGAACTGTAGGGGGCGTCACCAAAGTGTTCCCGGTGAAAGTTAGCCACAGGAGAGCCAGGAAAGCGCAGCGAGTTTTCGTACCATTCGACATAGGGAGAGAGCGAGAAGGCGTCGTGTTGTTTCTCGATGAGGAGTTCTTTGTACTCACTCTCACGAGGAGCAAACGCGGGAACCGCAGCGAGTGTCCAATGAATGAAGATGCCGAGTTTGGCGTCAGTCCACCATGCCGGGACCTGGTGGCGCCGTAGCCGGGCGAGTTGCTTGCGAGGTGAAGGCCTTGACGTCATTGTCTAAAGATTCTCACGCTTGGCTGGGGATTGCACCACACCGTGAAGCACTACCACGAAGGGAGCTCCAACGTCGCTCAAGAGCGAACAGTCGATCTCAAGCCCAGAGGACCCTTGGGTCCACGTCAGTTTGCTGCCGTTGATGCTGGTCACCGTGGTCGTGGGAGTGGCTTGAACGTCAGGGAGTGTGATGCTGGTCACAACTCGATCAATGTGAGCAAAGACGAGGTCATCACGACTGGTGAAGCGTACGTTGGCTTCACCGGGTATGGGGTAATGAAGAACGCCCCATGGTTGGGTATCAAAAATTGCATCACCGTTGGTCGACGTGAAAGTGCCGAGCCAGTCGAGCCGCTCTTGGTGTTCAGGAGGGATCTGTGCGTCACTTCCACGAGGCCCAATATTCACAAGCAAGTTCCCACCCTTGGCCACGGTGTCAGTGAAGAGTGAGAGCAGGTCGTCGCGACCAATGAAGTCATCGGCCACAGAAGAAGCGTTATAGCCAAAGCCTTTGTCGACACCGCGAACGCACTCCCACGCCGTGGATTGAATTGTTGGAAACGACGTGTACTCCGCGGTGCGGTAGTCAAAGTGAGGGCTCGGCGGTGGGACGAGGCCGCCGTTCTTCTTCATCGCCTTGGCATTGAAGCCATTGGCAATTCGTCGGCCAGGTCCGCGATCCATAAATCGGAAGAGAGGATTCCACGGCATCCATCGGTCGTTGACCACGCCGTCGGGAACGACGTCGTAGTAATAGGAGAAGAGGTCCATGACTTTGCGTTTCGATCCCGGCCAGGCGACATCATTCCAAATGATGCTGGGCTGGTAGCGATCAATGAGTTCACGCACCTGGGCGTCGGCATAGGCCGGATAGTCACCTTGGGGGATGGAGGCGACAACGTCGGCCATTGAGCCCACCGGCTTGTCACAAAAGGACCAGTCCCATCCACCGCAGTAGTACACGCCAAAGCGCATGCCTTGCGCGCGCACCGCGTCGGCGAGTTCGCCTACGAAATCTCGTTCGGTCTTCCACTGTTCTTTATGAGGGTGGGCGACACCACTTGGCCACAGACAGAATCCGTCGGCGTGTTTCGTGACGAAGATTACGTAGCGCGCTCCGCTTTGTGCGAATGATCTGGCCCATGCCGTGGGATCCCACTGCGCAGCACCCTTGAGGAACTCATCGGTAAAGGACTCGTAGGATCGACTTCCCCAGTTCTCTCGATGCTGGCGAGCGACGCTCGAATCAGGAAAGCGAAGCGAGTTTTCGTACCACTCTGCATACGGAACTTCGCTCAATGCTTCGGACTTGCCCGACGCCAAGAGTTCGTTGAACGAGCGATGGCGTGGCGCAAAGGCCGGAACAGAGAAAAGACTCCAGTGAACAAAGACGCCCAACTTGGCATCTCGCCACCAGGTGGGCAGGAAATGGCGTCGAGGATCGTGTGGCAATCGTTTTGTTTTTGCCATTCTTTCTTCGCCCCCTAAGGGAGGAATCGTAGTTGTTGGCGTCTATTTCTGCTGAAGGCAATACACCGATGCCATGACCCTCGCACTCGTTTCGGCCAATGAGTACGATTGAAAAAGAGAGAAAGCTGGGGGGCTATGACCGTTACTTCTTCAGAACGAACAAGCTTTGAAGCCGCCGTCCTTTCAGGGGAAGGCTGGGAAGATGTGGCCACAACCGTGGCCAAAATTAGGGAAGGTGATGGAGACGCCGCTCGAGCCGTGGCAGCGGTGGCATTCCATGTCGCTGCCGTTGCCCCTGAGCGGCTGGTCGATGTCTACGACGCCTTCTGTGAAGGTTGGCTCGGGAGGCGCCCGAGCGCACCAGAAGTTTCCAGCGACGGCAGCGAGGCAGGAAATCTTCCACCTCAGATCTTTTCAAGTCTTTGGGAAATGGTCGACGATAACGAACTTGGTAAAGATCCCACTGACATCACCGTGCGAACCGCAGCATTGGCTGGCTTGTTACCCCCTGAGCTTCATCGTCGTGTTGGCGCGATGGCCGTGGCGTACCCAGGTGTTCCTGAAGCTGTCGCTTCGGGTCTTCCCGAAAAGTTTCAGCTCGCTGATCTTGAACGTTGTCCTCAAGACTCTCTTGGTGGGATGCTGCACTCTTTGGTTGTGAACGACGGATTCGACTTAGAAGTCCTCGACCGAGACAACTTAGGTCTGCGCATGTTGCCTTCGCCGTTGGACTATCTCAACATTCGGATCTTGCAGTGTCATGACGTGTGGCACACGGTGGCCGGTTATGAAACAACCGGCCTGCACGAGATCGCCATCTCTGGATTTCAGATGGGGCAATTCGGCCACCACTACTCGTCAACGTTCTTGGCGCTGGTGCTGACGAAACCTGCGTTCACGCAGAACACCAACGTCGTCGGGTTCATGCTCGACACGATTCTTTCGGCCTACATCCATGGGCGAGAGACCCCACCGATGCTTGGTGTGGTCTGGGAAGAGATCTGGAATCAGCCGCTCGACAATGTGCGGTCAATCACCGGCATCGATGCCTATACGTCGCCCTACGAACCGGCGCTGTTGGAGACCATGCGCAGCGGTGCGGCCTAACAACTGACGATACGCCGTCGAATTACTTGGCCGTATTGCGAGCAGCGGCGTTGTGAATCTCGATGACCACCGGTTGGTCTTGGTCATCGCGTTCAGACAAATGCATGACAATCCCGCTGTCCGATGATTCCCAAGGAACGGCGTCGCCACCGAGCAACTCAACGGCTGTTGCTGAGGTTGCGCTCAAGGCACTCAAGGTGACCTTTGGTCCAGGGGACTGCAACAGAGCAAAGACCTTTTGGCCTCGGGTGGTATAGCGAATGGGGGTGCCTTCAGGAGTGAGATCGCCTGCGGCGACCCATGGACGCGTTCCTTGTAACGCTTGTTCGATGGTGGGTGCCCACTCGGCCAACCAGTCGAGGCGTGCTTGTTGTTCTTCAGAGATTTGTCCGTCGACCCCACGGGGGCCGACACTGAGCAGCAAGTTGCCGCCCTTGGCCGTAATGTCGCTCAGCAACCACAGCAAGGCTTCACGAGAGAGGAAGTCTTCGGGAGCAGAAGCGGCGTTGTAGCCAAAGCTGTTGTCGATGCCCCGGATGCATTCAAACGGAGTGCGCTGCACGTCAGGGAATGTCATGTATTCGGGTGTTCGATAGTCAAAGTACGGGGGCTTCGGTGGAATAAGACCACCGGACGCAGCCGTCTGTTGCGAAATAAACCGCTCAATAAGTTTGCGGCCCAGAGTGTTGTGGGAAAGACCCATCACTGGTGACCACGGCATCCAGCGATCGTTGACGACACCATCGGGAACAGTCGCGTAATAGTCCTCAAAGAGTTTCCAAAGCGCAGGACCGTCTGAGGGCCAGGTGATGTCATTCCACAACACACTGGGCTGGTAGCGATCGATGAGCTCACGCACCTGGGCTTCGGCGTACTCGGCGTAGCTACCCCGTGGGACAGCAGCGATCATGTCACCGGGGGTACCAATGGTGTCATCACAAAAGGTCCAGTCCAGGCCGCCGCTGTAGTAAATCCCAAAGCGCATTCCCTCGTTGCGCACTGCCTCGGCCAGTTCGCCCACCACATCACGAGAAGAGTGCCACCCTGGCCGGTGGGGATTCTCAATCTCGGTTGGCCAGAGGCAATAGCCGTCATGATGCTTGGTCATCAAGACGACATAGCGGGCCCCTGTTGCAGCAAAGGAACTGGCCCAGGCCGCAGGGTTCCACGACGCCATGCTTTCTTCGAATGTTTTCGCAAAGGCGCTGTAGGGGAGATCACCATAGTGTTCGCGATGAAATGCAGACACTGGCGAGTGATCGAAGCGAAGTGAGTTCTCATACCACTCAACGTAGGGAGAGTACGCAAACGCATCGCTCTGTCCTTTGATGAGTTGTCCGCTGTAGTCGTCCTCACGTGGAGCAAACGCCGGAACGGATGCGGGGGACCACTGAACAAAGATGCCGAGTTTGGCGTCTTGCCACCACGAAGGGATTTGGCGTCGTCGCAGTTGTGCGATTGAGCTGCGAGATGAGGCCATGAGGTCATAGTAGTGAGCGACTCACAAATCGGTCAGATATCGGGTTTGACGCTCGATCCACAAGGGAATCTCTTCTTCACATCAATATCAGGACTTTGGGAACTCGACGGGCCACGCGTCGCTCCAGCGCCAGCAGTGACGGCGGCCACATTGGCCGCAACTGGAACTCCACTTTTCTTGGGCACAGGAGTTGGACTCCTGCTCCTTCTTCTTGGCGTGGTCGTTATGACACGCTCTCGTCGTAAAGTTTTTAGCTCTCGATGCCATCTCGATTCGGAGCTGCTTCACAAGATCAATCGGTGATCACCCGTATTCTGAAGTCGCGTGTGCGCCTGGAAGTCCGCTGTCGAAACGTAGAATTTGTAACTTATGTTCTTAAAGAGATGAAGAACAGCTCACTCTGAGCACGTCCTATGGCATACTCACGACTGTGATGTATCTCGAAGCCACCGACCTCCTTCGCTCGGGCGGGGATGCTCGGGCACTTGCCGAGCAACTTGTCGCCGAGATGAGCGATGACGAAAAGATCAGCTGCCTCGATGGAGGGGTGCCGTTTTGGGCCGGACTGATGGACCTAGCGAGTTATGGCTATCACTATCGACCATTCCCTGGAGCCATTGTTCCTCGCTTACAGATCCCTGGGTTCTTTTTTTCTGATGGACCCCGTGGTGTCGTCGTAAATCACGCCACGTGTTTCCCTGTCGCTATGGCTCGAGGAGCAACATGGGACGTTGATCTCGAAGAAGAGATCGGCGACGTGATTGGAAAAGAGATTCGAGCGGTAGGGGCCACGCTCTATGGCGGGGTCTGTGTCAATCTGTTGCGCCATCCTGCATGGGGTCGAGCACAAGAGACCTTTGGTGAAGATCCCTTTCATGTTGGAGAAATGGGCGCAGCACTCACCCGAGGTGTTCAGCGCCATGCCATGGCGGTCGTGAAGCACTTTGCCTGTAATTCAATCGAGAACACTCGATTCCAAGTTGACGTGAACGTCGACGAAGTCTCTCTTCATGAAGTGTTCTTGCCACACTTCAAACGAATCGTTGACGAAGGCATTGCCGTCGTTATGAGTGCCTACAACCAAGTCAATGGCCAGTGGTGTGGTGACAGTCCAGCCCTCCTCTCAGAGGTACTGCGTGACGAATGGGGCTTTGACGGCTTTGTTATAAGTGACTGGATCTATGGAATGCGCGATACGGCGGACTCTATTCATGCTGGGCTCAATGTCGAGATGCCGTATCGCATGATGCGCCACGTCAATATTCGTGCCGCTCTCGAATCGGGTGACGTGACGATGGATGACGTCGAAACATGCATCCTTCCAACCATCACTACGATGCTGCGCTTCCATGATCTTCTTGAACGCTCCACACAGCCTGCCTCCATCCTGCAATCGCCTGCGCATCGAGCGCTTGCTCGAAGAACAAGTGCTCGATCGATGGTTCTCTTGCGAAATGAACAGATCAACGGCACGCCACTGCTTCCTCTCACTCTCGACAAGGTGACGTCTGTTGGCCTCTTTGGGCCCTTGGCCTCTGCGGTCAACCTTGGAGATGGTGGATCGAGTGATGTGTGGGCTGACAATGTGGTGACCCCAGAAAAAGGATTAGCAGCGTTGCTTGGGACGCGAACGCTCAAACTTGTTGCGGGTGACGACCTCGATGGGGCAGAGCGCATGGCCCGCCAGGTGGACGTGGCCATTGTCGTGGTGGGAACAACGTGTCTCGAAGAAGGGGAGTACTTAGATATTGCCGCTACTGCCCACCTCGCTCCGCTGATGCCGGGGCCAGATGAGCCCGGTTCTGGTGAGGCGTTCGCTTCGTTCATTGAAGCGAATCCTGCGGTCGAGGCACCCGAGTGGATTTCGAATCGTGACACGTCAGGGTTTACTCCTGGAGGCGATCGTTCGACGCTACGCCTTTCAGAACATGAGGTTGCGTTGATTAAAAGAGTTGCTGGTGCGAATCCAGCCACCGTGGTCGTGCTCCAGGGTGGGAGTGCCTTCCTGATCTCTGAGTGGGATCAGATTCCTGGAGCGATTCTTCATTCTTGGTACTCCGGGGTCGAAGGAGGAGCTGCGCTTGCTGACGTGCTCTTTGGCATTGAAGAGCCTGGCGGTCGCCTGCCGTTTTCGATTCCAGTCAAAGAAGATGACCTCCCTGACTTTTTCGCCAGTGCAGAGACTGCCGTCTACGGCCGCTACCACGGCTGGTGGCATTTGGAAAATAAAGCAACACCAGCCGCGTATCCCTTTGGCTTTGGATTGAGTTACACAACATTTGAAATTGGAAGTCCCACGGTGGTCTCATCTGGCACAAGCATCGAGATCGATGTGCCTGTGAAAAATACAGGGGATCGAGACGGTCGTGCCCTCGTGCAACTCTTTGGCCAGCGAGATCAGTCCAATGGACCACGGCGCCTCATTGGATTTGCTCGCGTCCTCCTTGCGCCAGGTGAATCGACAACTCTTCGGCTCAACGTCGACCCAGCAGCCTTGAGCGAGCGAGACGTGGCAGTGCACGCCATGGTCGTCATCCCGGGGTCCTACTCTCTTTGGGCAGCAGCCCATGCGGGAGAAGAGCGAGTGCCTATCAGGTTTGAGATCACCTCATCTCATTGACAGCAACAAAGGGCGAGAGCGTTCTTTGTGGCTTCGGTATAGATTTTCACTGTGTCAGAAGATACGACAAATCTAAATTTCGATCCAGATCAACTACGCGCCCGCTACCAAGCTGAACGTCTCAAGCGACTCAGAGAGGACGGCAATGATCAATATCTAGAAGTTGCTGGCCGGTATGCCAACTTTGCGATGGATCGCTACGAGGCACTCCCCGATCGAGAGCCTTTGGATATCGAAATAGATGCGCTGGTCATAGGTGGTGGGTTTGGCGGACTGCTCGCGGGAGCAGAACTGAGGAAGGTTGGCCTCAGCGACATTCGCATCATTGAAAAAGGTGGCCGACTCGGTGGGACGTGGTATTGGAATCAGTATCCCGGAGCGCAATGTGACATCGAGTCCTATATCTATATGCCCTTGCTCGAAGAACTTGGCGTGATGCCAAGTGAGCGCTACGCCCGAGCCCCAGAGATCTTGGAACACGTGCAAAGAATTGCCGATCACTATGACCTCAGCGATTCCGCCATCTTGGGAACCGAAGTGACCGAGATGCATTGGGACGACGCCATTCGGCGTTGGAGAGTTTCGACCACTCGAAACGATGAAATTCTTGCTCGGTTCGTCGTGGCGGCTCCCGGACCTCTCCATCGGCCCAAGCTTCCTGGTGTTGAAGGCATCGATGAGTTTGAAGGAAGGTCGTTTCATACGAGTCGATGGGACTACGACTTCACCGGTGGAGGACCAACAGGTGGCCTCGACAAACTTGGTGACGTTAGAGTCGCCGTCATCGGCACCGGAGCAACCGGGGTGCAGGTGATTCCTCATGTGGCACAGGGTGCACAACATCTTTACGTTTTTCAACGTACGCCGTCATCAATTGACAAACGTGGCAACGCCCCAACGGATTCTGAGTGGGCAGATTCACTGCAGCCGGGTTGGCAGAAGGAGCGGATTCGAAACTTCAACGCGCTGGTCTCAGGTGTTCCTCTTGAGGTTGACCTAGTGAATGATGGGTGGACCACATTGATCGGAAAGATGATGGATATCTTTCGTAACGGCGACGCAGAGATGACCGGCCGCCCGGTTGGGGAAATCCTCGAGTTGGCAAACTTTGAAAAAATGGAAGAGATTCGAGCCAGGGTTGATCAAACCGTGAAAGATCCTGCAGTTGCTGAAGCTCTCAAGCCGTACTACCAGATGTTTTGTAAGCGTCCTTGTTTCCACGATGAGTATCTATTGGCGTATAACCAAGACAACGTCACCTTGGTCGACACCAATGGTCAAGGAATTGAGCGCATCACGCCACGAGGAGTTGTGGCCAACGGCATTGAGTACGAGGTGGACTGCATTATCTATGCCTCAGGCTTTGAGGTAGGAACTGCGTTTGAGCGAAGAGCGGGCATGAAGGTCTATGGCAAAGATGGGCGAACCTTAAGCGAGAAGTGGGACGTTAATGGGATGCGCACCTTGCACGGAATGTTGTCGAATGGCTACCCCAATTACTTCATGTTGAGCCAGTCTCAAGGAGCCTGGACGGCGAACTACACCCAGCTCCTTGAAGAGGCCGCTCATCACATGGGGGTCATTGTTGCCCATATGGAAGCCAACGGCTTTGAAACGATTGAACCCACACAAGAGAGCGAAGAAGCGTGGGCGAATGAAATTATCGCATCAACTGAAAACGCCGTTGGAGGCGTTGGTGGAAGCGACTGTACACCTGGGTACTACAACAATGAGGGACGAGCACTAGAAGGACCGGCGTGGTCATCGAACTACGCAAAGGGCTCGATTGCCTTTTTCCAGGTGGCCAAAGCATGGCGTTCAAGCGGTGATTTCCACGGCGTGAGGTTCACTTCTCTCGAGGAGGCGTGAGGAGCAGGGCGTGAGTAGCATGAGGTGGAGAAGGTAAGGGGGGGGCAATTGAATGACTGAAACAATTGATCGAGCAGCCTACGAGGCATTGATGCTTTCTGGCGAACGTTGTGCTCAAGCTCGAGAGGACGCGCAAGCAGTCCGCAGTGGAGATAGGGAAGCCGCAAAGGCCATTGCCGCGTCAGCGATGCACATTGCTGCAGTAGCGCCAGAAGGTCTTGTTGATTTCTATGATGCGCTCTGCGAAGGCTGGTTTGGAAAAAGGCCGAACGCTCCGTCAGTGAGTGCACCATCAGCCCCGGGTCGGCTTGAACAAGACTTTTTAGACGGGCTCTGGGAACTCGTGAACGACGATGAGGCCGGTCGAGACCCCGCGGCGATCACGGTGCGAAGTGCCGGCTTAACAGCCTTGCTCCCCTTTGAGATCCATGGACGCCTGGCGGCAATGGCAAAGAACTATCCCGGCGTTCTTGACGCAGCGAGCAGTGGGCTTCCCGATCGTTTTCTTTTAGAAGATTTAGCTCGTTGCCCGAAAGATTCACTCGGAGGCCATCTGCACTCCATGGTGGTCGACCAGGGTTTTGATCTTGAAGTTCTCGACCGCGACGCACTTGGCCTTGCCGGACTTCCCGACCCGCTGGCATATTTGAATATTCGGATTTTGCAATGCCACGATGTGTGGCACGAAGTTGCGGGCTATGAGACAACGGGTCTCCATGAAGTAGCGATCTCAGGGTTTCAGATGGGCCAGTTTGGTCATCACTACTCTTCGTTTTTTGTCGCCATGATTTTTGCAAAGGGTGCATTTGCGTCGCCGATTGAGGGGGTAACCCTGACTCTTGACACGGTGTTGTCGGCGTACATGCACGGACGTGAAACCCCTCCCATGCTTGGAGTGGTGTGGGAAGACATTTGGGATCAACCGATTAGCCAAATTCGTGAGTCCCAAGGGATTCAGGCCTACGACTCTCCGTATCCTCCGAGTCTCCTCGAAGATCTTGCGAACGCCTAGAGATCGCTACGTACGAAAAAATCCAACGTAGCCATTGGTTGGATGAGGAATTAGGGGGGATACGTGAATCGCTGGCCACTCATGCCAATGGCGCGTCGTGTTGGCACCGTCTTCTTGCCCGCGATCATTCTCATCCTGGCCCAGGTCATCTTCTTTCCCATGCCACCGGCGCTGGTGATTCAAGGCGTTATCATCGGGCTTTTGGGAGCCCTCGTGGCCGTCGGGATGGCTCTGATCTATCGAGCGAATCGCGTTTTAAACTTTGCCCAAGCACAACTCGGCCTCGTTCCTGTGGTGTTGGCGGGATCGTTAATCATTGAAAGTGGGATTAACTACTACCTCGCCGTGACGTGTGGGCTGCTCAGTGCCATCGTGCTTGGAAGTGTGATCGAAGTTGTGATCATCCGACGGTTTTTTCGCTCTCCTCGATTAATCCTGACCGTCGCCACGATTGGTTTGTCACAACTTTTGGTTGCGCTTTCTCTTTTTCTTCCTACCCTCTGGGGTTCGCAACCTGTGGCGCTCGTCGTTCACGTGCCAATCTCATTTCAGGTCTCTATCTTTCCAATGGTATTCACGGCCGATGACGTCTCGGGGATTTTGTTCTCCATCGTGACCCTCGTTGGAATCGCCATCATGCTGCGGTTCACGAATCTTGGGATTGCTGTTCGCGCTAGCGCTGAGCGTGCCGATCGAGCAAATCTCTTAGGTATCCCTGTCACCCGATTGCAAACTGTGGTTTGGGCACTCGCGGCGGTTATGTCATTTGTCGCGGTCATGTTGGAAGCAGGGATTTTGGGGCTCCCTCTCGGCTTATCGTTGAGCTACACGGTGCTCTTAGCCGCACTGAGCGCATTGGTACTGGGAAACTTTGTCAATCTTCCTGCGATCACGGTCTCGGCAGTTGCCCTTGGCATCTTGCAACAAGGAGTGTTATGGGATCACGTGAATGATCCTGAGTACTTCAACCTCGTGCTCGCTATTGTCGTGGTGCTTGCGTTGCTAGTGCGTCGAATGAGTACGTCTCGAGCAGACAATGATTCGACGTCAACGTGGGTGGCCTCTGATGAGATTCGACCAATTCCAAAAGAACTTCGTTTCCTTCGACCAATTCGAGCAGTTCGAGGGATTGGATTTCTTGTGATTGGAATAGTTCTTCTCCTGATTCCCTACCTCTTCCGTAATGACGTCGGGAATCAACTCAAGGCGTCAGCAGTGGTGGTGTTCATCATCATTACGATCTCTGTTGTTGTCTTGACGGGCTGGTCTGGTCAGATCTCACTTGGTCAGATGTCATTTGTGGGATTTGGAGCTGCCGTTGGGGCGTATGGGACGTCAGTCTGGCATCTTGACGCTGCGCTTGCATTGCTGTTGAGTGGGGTGGTGACTGCGGCAATTGCTGCAGTTATCAGTATTCCTACGCTCCGACTCAAAGGAATCTTCCCAGCCGTGACGACGCTGGCATTTGCCTTGGCAACAACGGCGTATCTCTTGAATGCAAATTACTTCTCATGGATACCGGTTGATCGTGTGAATCGCCCTGAGCTTTTTGGTTTCATCTCACTTAATTCCCAGGCGTCCTACTACTACTTCAGCCTTGGGACCCTGGCGGTCGTCATTCTTGGGGTGCAAGGGATTCGGCGTTCGCGCAGTGGTCGAGTTCTTATGGCCATTCGCGAAAACGAACGTGGGGCTCAGTCATATGGAGTCAATGTCATTCGCGCCAAATTGTTGGCATTTACGATCTCTGGTTTTATCGCTGGGATTGCAGGCTGCGTTTATGTGCATCTCTTGCAAGGCTTTGATATGTCGGTGTACGGACCAGATCAGAGCATCCTGGTTTTCTCCGCAGCGGTCGTTGGAGGTCTCGGTTCCCTTTTGGGTGCGGGTCTCGGTGCGGTGTACCTCCTTGGAGGTCAGTGGTTCTTGCCGAGCACACAGTGGCAAGTCTTGGCCTCAGGTGCGGGCATGCTGTTGGTCTTGATGGCACTCCCTGGAGGATTAGGCAGCGTGGTTTTCAGACTTCGAGATCGTTTCCTTCGATGGTTCGCCGATCGGAATGACATTGTGGTGCCGAGTCTCTTGGCAGATAGTGCAGTTGAAGTTTCTCCAGCCGACGCAGTTGTTCACAGCGATCACCCCACGATGACGGAGGCCGATGCAGAGGCAGCACTGTCGAATGAGGTACTTGGTTCATGACGACGACAGAGACGAACGAAGCAACACCTGAAGATTCCTATGAGTCTAACCAAAGTGGAATTCGCGGATGGTTTGATCGACTCACTGAGGGTGGTCCTATTTTTGCACTGTTGATCTTGTTTGGATTGAACCTCGTTCCTCAACTTGATTCTTCGGCGTTCGGGATTTTGATCCCAAATATTCGAGATTCGTTCCATATGAACAACTCAGAGGTTCTCTCGCTCGTTGCGGTCGCAGGCCTCGTTGGTCTCTCGATGCAGGTACCAATCGCACAGTGGGCGGATCGCACAAATCGAACTCGATTGATGCTGCTCGGCGCTGCAATCTGTGCGGGTTTTGTCTTTGGGACGGGCCTCGCCGTAACGGTCTGGTTGTTGGTCATCATGCGCTCTGGTACCGGTCTCGGGATGGCGACCATTGGACCAACGCACAATTCATTGATCGCGGACTACTACCCAATCAATGCGAGGCCAAAGATTTACTCGTTCCACTATGCCGGCATTGTCGTTGGCGCAATCCTCGGGCCCATCATTGCGGGCTACGTAGCGAAGGCCTTCGGGTGGCGACTGCCCTTCATTCTCTTTGCGTTTCCGGCGGTGATCTTGATTCTTCTTGGTCTTCGTCTCAAAGAGCCGATCCGAGGTATCCAAGAGCGCCGAGCGATGGGCGTGACCGACGCCTTAGAGACCGAAGAGCCGCCACCGTCGTTCGCTGAAGGCTGGCGGATGACCTGGAAGATCGAAAGTCTTCGGAGAATTTTCTATGCAATGCCGTTTCTTGCCGCTTCTCTGATCGGATTCTCTTCATTGGCGGCCATTCTCTATCAACGGAAGTTTGGTCTTGACGTCGTCCAACGCGGCTGGGTCGCCACTGCTGCAGAGCCTGCACAGATTCTTGGGTTAATTATTGGTGCTCGTGTCGGGAGCAGGTTGATCAAAAAAGATCCAGGTCTGATTATTCGATTCTTGGCGTTTGTTGCAGCTTTCTGCGCCGCTCTTCTTGCTGTCTTTGCCCTCGTCCCCGTCCTCTGGGTTACCATCGTGGCCAATATTTTGATTGCAGCATCTCTGGCAGCAATAGGTTCAGGAATCTATAGCTCACTCTCATTGGCAATACCGGCGCGAAGTCGATCATTGGGTTTCTCTATGGGTGCGCTTTGGGTCATTCCCGGCCTCCTGGTCTTGCCACTCATTGGCTCAATCTCTGACTCCTGGGGGATTCAAATCGGGATGCTGGTGATGGTGCCGGTGTTCTTAATTGGAGGATTAATCCTGTCGAGCGCAGGGAACGTCATAGATCGAGATATCTCGCAAGTCCGCACGATGGCTGCAGCACGTTCCGAAGTTCTTCTTGCTCGACGAAATGGTGAGGTCAAGCTTCTCTTAGTACGGGGACTCTGTGTGGCCTATGGCAATGTGCAGATTCTCTTTGACGTGGACTTAGAGATTGGCGAAGGGGAGATCGTTGCCTTGCTCGGAACAAATGGTGCCGGGAAGTCGACGCTCTTGCGATCCATCTGCGGTGTTGTTGAAGCAGACAAGGGTGCCGTGATCTTTGATGGAGTCGACGTCACCCATGCACCGCCCTATGAGATCGCGGCCAAGGGAATCACTCAGGTTCCAGGGGGTCAAGGCGTCTTTCCGAGTTTGACGGTCGCAGAAAACCTCAGAGTCGCTGGGTGGCTTGATCGAAGGAATGCAGTGCTTGGGAAAGAGCGCCTCAGCGAGGTGATCGAGATGTTCCCAGCCTTGGTCGCACGAATGCATGATCCAGCCGCTGATCTCTCTGGGGGCCAACAACAGATGCTGGCGCTCTCGATGGCCTTTTTGGCCAGACCAAAACTCTTGATGATTGACGAACTGAGTTTGGGATTGGCCCCCGTCGTTGTCGAACAGCTCCTTCCAATTATCGAGGCCATCCGAGCCCAAGGAACCACCATCATTCTGGTCGAACAGTCCGTCAATTTAGCGTTGACGATCGCTGAGACCGCGTACTTTATGGAGAAGGGCGAGATTAAGTTCCACGGCCCCACCGCAGAACTCCTTGAGCGACCTGACATCCTCCGCTCTGTCTTTCTTGAAGGTGCTTCGGCCAGAACAGCGACAGCACAAACGACAACAGCGCCACCGACGGCGGTACAGAGGTCTTCAAGAGATGAAACAACGGAGGCGACGGCTCCAGCACTGTCGGTCTCAAATGTCACTGTTCGTTTTGGCATCGTGAACGCAGTGAGTGACGTGAGTTTTTCTGTGGGAGAGCGTGAAGTCGTCGGAATCATCGGTCCGAACGGGGCTGGAAAGACCACGTTGTTTGATGCGATCTCAGGATTTACCCCCACGCAAGGTGGTCAAATTTTCTTGGGTGAGACTGACCTCACGAAACTTGGTCCCGCTCGTCGAGCTCGATTAGGACTTGGGCGTTCCTTTCAAGATGCGCAGCTCTTTGCTGCGTTAACTGTAGAAGAGACGATCGCCGTGGCATTCGAGCGTTGGATTTCCAGCCGTGATCCACTGAGTGCTGCACTGCACCTTCCAACCTGGAGACACTCTGAGCGCAAGATTGCCGAAGGCGTCGATGAACTGATCGAGCTGCTCGGACTTGAGTCATTTCGAACAAAGTTCGTTCGAGAACTCTCGACTGGCTCGCGTCGGATTGTGGACTTAGCGTGTTCGATGGCCCACAAACCCTCAGTGATCTTGCTTGACGAGCCCTCGAGTGGCATTGCCCAACGAGAGTCTGAAGCGCTTGGGCCGCTTTTGCGAAGCCTCTGTGACGTTCGAGGTATCTCTCTGGTGGTCATCGAGCACGATATGGCGCTGATCTCATCGATGGCGGACCGATTGATTGTTCTCGACCAGGGGGAGCTCTTGAGCCAGGGCATCCCCGAGGAAGTCCTGCTTGAGGATCGAGTCGTTTCTGCCTATTTGGGCGGTTCAGAGGCGGCAAGGAACAGATCTGGAATAAGTAATAGGGTGTCAAAAGAAGAGTAGTGGGAAACAGATTTCAGAAAATGTTTACCTAGGGGGGGAACATGAGAAAGTTATCGAATCGTTCATCGCAGCGTTCACACATAGCCATGAGGATTTCGAGAGTGATGCTCTCGAGTTTCATGGTGGGGATCCTCGGCATCACTTTGAGCATCGCTGGACCGACGGCAGCACAAGCAGCCAGCAAGAAGACGTCGTCAACATTTAAAGTGACCTCGTACTCTCAGGCAAAAGCAGCTGGGACTGCGGGAAGTATCAATTGGGGATCGAAGTGTGACACTTCGGTAGGGACGCTTGCATTCCCAAGTGTGTACGCACCTCAGTGCTTCGCACCACTCACTGGAAGTAATGGTGGGGCGACGTCATCTGGCGTGACTGGATCCACCATCAAGGTTGTCTTGTACCTCCCACCACAAGACAGCGCAATTCTGCACTACATCTTCTCTCCTATCCCTTCGAGTGACTTTTCTACAAATGCACAAGTGAACGCGACGATGCAGCAGTGGATGAAGTTCTTTAATACGTATTACAATCTGTATGGTCGCCAAGTACAGCTCGTAACTTTCACGGGAACAGGTGACATTAACAATGCAGTTGCAGCTGAAGCTGATGCCACGACCATTGCTGCAATGCATCCCTTTGCAGTATGGGGTGGTCCATCACTCACACCGGCATTTGCTGACACACTGACCGCACACAAGATTGTGTGCGTTGGTTGTGGTGGCATCAGCAACAGTGCCTACTACCAAAAAAATTCTCCCTATCAGTGGACTTTGGGAATGTTGCCAGAGCAGAACCTGATCGAAATGATCAACTGGATGAAGAACCAGGTAAACGGCCACAACGCTATCTATGCAGGCCAAGCAAACTTCAAGACACAAAAGAGGGTCTTTGGGGTCATTGCCCTGTCGTCAACGACAACGGCTGATGCGACAAACCAAGCACTCGTGAAATCATTTAATAAAAATGGAATCAAGATTGCCCAACTGGTGACGTATCAATCACCAATTGACCTTCAGACGAGTGCACCGTCACTTATCGCCAAACTCAAAGCAGCTGGGGTGACCTCAATTATCTATGCGGGTGATCCAATTGGGCCTCAGACACTGACCAAGGCTGCGACGTCAGCGAACTACTTCCCAGAGTGGCTCTTGAGTGGGACAAGCTTCTATGACGTCTCGATCTATGCCAGGACCTATGACCAAAAGCAGTGGGCTCACGCATTTGGTGTCACCACAAACACCGTACCGACGGCGACGAATCAATGGGTGTCTCTCTACAAGTGGTACTTCGGACAGGCTCCGGAAAGTGCAGACGCGGCCATCCTCGAGATCGGTGACGCCACCATGTTTTTCGCCGCCCTCCAGACCGCTGGGCCGAAGCTGACGCCTACGAACTTTAAAAATGGCCTCTTTGCCGCACCCGTAACGAAGGCGAATCCGATCAAGGTCTCAATGGCCTATGGAAATCACGGAATTTGGCCCACCACCGACTACGCGGGAACAGATGACAACACCCTCACGTGGTGGAATCCAACTGTTGTGGGTCCAGATAGTTATGGTCACGTTGGCGCAGGACTTTATGAGTATTCCAATGGTGGAACTCGATACTTGCCGAGCCAGTGGCCAACGCAGGTCTTCAAAAAGAATCTTAAGAATTCGGTGACGAGTTACCAGACACTGCCACCAGGAGTCACGGTTCCAACGTATCCCTCACCGGCTGGATGAGCTCTCCATTCAATCACCGTGCCCCCCGTGGGGCACGGTGATTGCGTCTGGAGCCAGTCGTCGTGATGGATGAAGTGATTGAAGAAGACCTTTGTGGTCACTACGAGATTACGGGCGAGCAGGCTGCGCAGGTAGATAGCGATGGGTTTCTCAGGCTTCCTGGCGTGCTCGATCCTGCAACACTTGGCACCGTCGTCTCGAGTGTGCACCACGCCACAGCGCATTCGCCACAGCTCGCTCGACCGCGTCGTGAGCGGTCGGCCTACGAAATGGCATTCGTGCAAGAGATGAACCTTTGGCAGCGCTACGAAGAGATACGCCCTCTGGTCTACTCACCCAAATTGGCTCGGATTGCCGCTGAGCTTCTTGGGGTTGACGGTGTGCGGCTCTACCACGATCAAGCGCTCGTCAAAGAAGCTCATGGAGGGAAGACACCATGGCACTGTGATCAGTACTACTGGCCACTCGATACCGATCGCACCTTGACCGCATGGATTCCTCTCGACGACGTTCCACTCGAACAGGGCCCCTTAGCGTTTGCCAAGGGAAGCCACCGAGTCGACGTTGGCCGTGAACTCGATATCAGCGAAGCGTCAGAGCAAAAGATCATTGCTCATGACGCGTGGCAGGAGTTTGAACTTGACGAAGCACCCTTTCGTGCAGGAGACATAAGTGTGCACTTGGGCTGGACCTTCCATGGGGCGAGACCCAACAACACCGACAGCGAGCGATCGGTCTTTACGATTATCTATGTGGCAGATGGGACGCCGCTGGCTGAACCAGTGACGCAAGGCCAGCTTGACGACAGAGAAAAGTGGCTCCCTGATTCACGTATTGGAGAACCCATTGACTCATGGCTCAATCCACTCTTGTGGCATCGAGATGGTTCGCACGTTGGTGCCTTAGAGCGCGCCGTGCCAATTGCGAAGCGTATGGGAACGATTGTTCTCGATTGACGACAGGGAACTAGGATTCGATGCAATGACTCCCTCAGCCTCAGCCTCAGCCTCAGTGCCTGAGCCTCCGCTCGATCCCGAAGAGTGGACCGATGATGAGTGGATTTCGTATTTAGAACAAAGCGATGAGACATTTTCTGATGCATTTACGCAGCCCGTCGAACCGCTGCTTGGAAAAGTCACGAAATCAAGCGGTGGCCAGATCATCGGCAACGCCATGGTCGGGATGGCCCAAGCGATCTACGGGAAAGACAAAACCGAAATCGCCATTGTCAGCGAGGGTCAACCCGCCAGTGATGATGAGCCCTTTAAAGTCACCCTTGACCTGGACCATCCCGAGGACTCAACGGTGGTTTTTCGAACGCCTCCTCAAGCAGAGAGCTCGTCGGAATAAACCAGGTTCAGTTGACGTCAAGGTACGTGGTGATTCCTGAGTCGACAAGAATTTTCTTGAAGTCGTCGTAGCGATCTTCATAGTGTTCTTTGAGAACCGCGAGAATGTCCTCCTCTTCTTTCCCGCCGAGTAGGTAGAGCAGTTGTGGAAAGTACTGCGCGTCCACATATTCGGTCCAGGAGTAAGTCTCAAACGGTCCTCCCGGGTTGGTGTCGTCTCCATTGATTGCGAGCGCGCCATTTTCGTATCGGTAGGCGTAAACGCTTCGTCGCCCTTCGCCGACCCTCACGTCTTGGAGGCGGACCCTGACGAGCGGCCTCGGGCCTCGAGGGGCAGGGACGACTTTCAAGGAGACGGTGTCCTCTGGCTCGACCTTGAACATCGTGCGCAGTGTTCTGGTCAAGATTCTCGCCACGAGGCTGCCGGTATTTAAGAGCTCATCGCAGAAGTGCCAGTTTGGGATCGAGGGAGGCCCAGGCCATGACCAGCCAAGGGTTGGGATGAGTTCGTTCTCTTCGTCGCTCCATGCGTTCTCCTCGTCGAGGAACTCATTGGAGACACATTCAGCCCACATGGTGCCCATATCTGTGATCGAGACTTGGACGTATTTTGGTGACTTCTCACTTGTCGTGATTTCGAGAAACCACCCATGAGGGTCGTCTTTGAGTCGATCCAAGATCTCTGGCAATGTGCCAGTGAGATCTCGAAACGTCAGTTTCGAATCGACCGATTCTGGTGATTTCTCCCTGAGTAGTTCGTTGAGTGATTCCATGACGTCTGTCATTGACTGCTCCTCTCTGTCGAGTCCAGTCTCCCAGGGGGTTGTAACAGAACCCGTGCCTACAACGTGACAGCGAAGTAGGTTTTCTTCTATGGCGCACGACGTTCCAAACTTGATGGATCCAGTGACGTACAAAGATCACGTTCCCCATGAGTACTTTGCTGAACTCAGAGGGACAACTCCTGTGGCGTTGCGCCACGATGAAGGATCAGTTCCCTACTGGGCGGTCATGGGCTACGACGCATGTGTGCGAGTCAACCGAGAGTGGGAAGAGTTTTCCTCTCATGAAAAAACCGTCTTCTTGAGCGATGCTGATGAAGCACTCCTGGCCCAGCAGCAACAGATGATGATCAATATGGATCCCCCGAGTCATACCCAGTATCGACGATTAGTGAACAAAGCCTTTACTCCTCGCATGGTTCGAGATCTCGAGGCTCGCCTCCATGTCGTGACGGATGAGTTATTAAACCGAGTCTGCGAACAAGGCAGTGCTGACTTTGTCGTCGATATCGCTGCGGAGTTGCCGTTGACGGTGATTGCTGAGTTAATGGGTGTGCCGTTTGAAGATCGTCACAAAATGTTCGACTGGTCGAACAAGATGATCGGCAGTGAGGACCCTGAGTACGTGGTCAACCCCATCATGACCGCCATTGCCACGATGGAGCTCTTTGGCTATGCCTCGGAATTATTCTCGAAGAAGCGTACCGACCCCCAAGAGGACCTGATGAGTGCGTTAGTCAATGTTGATGCTGACGGTGAGTCCCTTGATGACTTAGAACTCGCCCTCTTCTTCTTGCTGCTCTCTATTGCGGGTAACGAGACCACTCGCAATCTCATCGCTGGAGCGATGCACGCATTCTTTGAGTTCCCTGAGCAGTGGGAACTCTTGCGAGCAGACCGCTCGCTCATGCCAGGAGCCGTCGAAGAGATGCTGCGCTTTGTCACGCCAGTGATGTGCTTTCGGCGAACGGCAATGTGTGACGTCTCTCTCGAGGGAGCGGAGATACAACAAGGCGACAAGGTGGTCTTCTTCCACATCTCTGCCAACCGTGATGAGCGGATCTTTGAGAATCCAGACGTCTTTGATATTCGCCGGACTCCCAACCCTCATATTGCCTTTGGAGGAGGAGGGCCACATTTCTGCCTGGGAGCGAACTTGGCGCGCATGGAGATCGCGGTGATGTTTGAACACCTCTTAGATCGCATGCCAGAGATTCGCCAGGCAGGTCCTGCTGCTCGCCTCCAAAGCCCCTTTATCAATGGCATCAAACATCTTGAGGTGACGTTTCCTGCTCATCAGCCGGTCACGCTCTAAGGCTGCTCGCCTTAGAGCACGTGGTGGTGGTACTTATGACGCAGTGGCCTCAAGGGATGCTTTGAGGTTCTCAAGCGTTGTTCTGATCGAGGTCACCGTATAGGCGTCTCGGTCGGGCACTTCTTTGATCTTGATGAAACGCTTAAAGAGACTCGCCCTTCGATCAGTCCAGGTCTCGCTCACTCGACACCCTGTGGGTGTGGCTTCAAAACGATATTCCCAGTCAGCGATGGGAAAGAACGCAAAGCCCACAGAGAAGGCAAAACACGAAGGTTTCTCACATGTCGTGACCGTCGCTGTTGTTGACCACGTTGTCTTCTCGTGTGCGTTGGTTCCCTTAAACTTTGCCCCTTTGGCCGGGCCGGTGGCCTTGTTGCCCCACGTGCCGCCAGTGTTCTCAGGCGAGTAGCGACCCATCTGAGGAAGATCTGACACAGCGGCAAACGCAACGTCTGGGCTGACGGCAATTTCGATTGAATCAGTGATGCTCATCTCCCCAATGTAGACCAGGCTTTGACTGAGGGCACTGGCCAGTACTCATCGCTGACTGATCTTGTCAAAGGAAGCGAAGAGTGGGAAACTTGGGCCTAGAGCAGGTTATCCAGGGGGGGCTATGTCGAGCGAGACAACCGACGATAGTGTGATCACTGCCGATATCAACTACCTCTTGAACGACCTCGATGACGCGGGCGCCACGCTCGAGTTCTGGAGCGAAGACGAGCGCCGCTCCACAATGGTGAACGCCGCGGGGCTTCGTGTTCCCATCCGCAATGCGAGAGCGGCACGCGAAACTTTTTCCCTGGACACGAATGGCTTTGTCCTCGTGGAGCACGCCAGTCAGATCAAGAGTTTCGATCTGATCCAACTCCACCCCTTGGTTGATCAACACTACGCCCATGAGATGGGAGAGCTCTTGAAAGCAAGCACGGGCGCTGACCTCGTGGTGGTGATCTCAGCGGGGAAAAAACGATACGGTGAACGCGAAAAAGAAAAGATATCGACGCTGCACAACGCGAAGCCTGCTCGCTATCCCCATGCCGACAACACCGACGAGTCGATTCTCAATCTCCTAAGAATGGTTTCGGGTGCCGTGGCCACAAAAGAGTATCCCCGGTGGGCGGCGTACAACATGTGGCGAGCCACGAGTGGCCCACCACAAGACATTCCCCTGGCGGTCTGTGATGCTCGCTCGATCTCAGCCCACGATGAAGTGGTCGTCACGGCAGTGACGGAAGAACAATCAGGCGATATTCGCCACGACACCACTGGCTATCACTTCAGTGAGAATCATCAGTGGTGGTTCTACAAAGATATGACGCAAGAAGAGGTACTGATCTTCAAGGCGCACGACAGCGACCCTCACACTCCTTCTCGCGTGCCGCACAGCGCATTTGATGACCCGAGTTGCCCCGCTGGCGTGCCAACTCGATCGAGTATTGAGACAAGAGCGTTTGCGTTTTTTCGCTAAATTACTGCGTTTTTATCCTTCTTTTGTGAACTGCCGTCAAATATTTTGGTAGAGCAACTAAATTGACGACTGTCGTCATATCAAGAGAAAAGAAGTTGGAATGCCCGCTGTAATTTGTCTTGCCGCTACCGGAACAAACTTGGTGATTCTTGTCTTGATCGCTCTTGGCCTTCTTGCCGGAGGCATCCTCACTCTTCGTTCGAGGAAAGGGCGCAGTGCCCTACTCGCTCTCGTCGTCGTAGCTGGAGGATTCCTCGTCACACAACAGAGTGCGAAGCCCGCTGGAGCATCGACCACAACTGGATGTTTGAGAGAATTTCGTGTGAGCAATCTCAACGACTCAGGATCCGGATCATTGCGCAGTGCCATTCTTCAAGCGAATGCTGCTGGGACTCCCTCAGCGATCACCTTCTCACGCAACGGAGTCATCACTCTCCTGAGCAGCCTTCCTCCTGTTACCGCCAACATCAGAATTGATGGAACAACTGCTCCTGGTTATGACCCACCTACGCTCGGTATCAACGCCAATGGCTATGGGGCGTTCGTGTACAACACCGGTTCATCAGGCTCGGCGCTCTTGGGCCTTGCGATCTACGGTGCTGCGGGGAACGGCGTGACACTGAACGCTGGAGGGATCACACTCGATGGCAATTTCATCGGGATCACGACAACACAACAGGCTGCATCCAACTCGGGTGATGGGATCTATATCGCTTCAACGTCGACCGGTAACAATATTGGGACGACGCCATCAACCGCAACCAGTTTTTCTGTGGCAAATGTGATCTCTGGAAACACACTCAACGGCATCGAGATTTCGGGGTCATCGAGCAACACCATTGTCTCGAACCGCATAGGAACGAATTACGCTGGAACAGCGGCAATACCGAATCAGCAAAATGGGATTCTGATCACGGCGGCTGCGAAAAGTAACACCATTGGCGGCACGGCGATCGGGACTGATACGGCGAATGGATTGCCCAACAACATCACCGGTTCAAATGGCACTTCGAAGAATCCGCTGGGGTCAACGTACGGCTATGCGGTCCCACCACAAGGGAACCAGATTTCTGGAAATGTGCAGAATGGCGTCTTGGTGAACCAGCTCTCGAGTATGACGACGTTCGAAGGAAACTTCGTTGGAACTGACGCCACAGGAAATCAGAAACTCGGGAACGGGAACGACGGGATCTGGATTAATAATGCACTCGACACTACCTTGCAAGGTTGCTTGACCACTCAGAATCCCTTTGTCTATCTCAATGTTTTGAGTGGCAATGGGAAGAATGGTCTTGAATTAACTGACGCCCAGCGAGTGAACGTGTGGGCAAACTTCTTTGGACTTCCTGCGAACAATGGGGTGACCTCAGGAGCGGGCATCACGAGTAATTACAACACGACGTATAACGTCGGAAACGGGAATGACGGGGTTCTTCTCAATGGAAATACCAGCAGCGTGATGATGGGTGGAGAAATCCCAATGGGGAACGGTGTGGGCTACAACCAAGGCAACGGTGTGGAAGTCGCCGGCACGGCCTTCAATTTCACGACCTTCAACACCTTCTCTGGGATTACCGCCTTTGGCCCTGCGGCACCAAACCAAAAAGATGGAGTGTTGATCACCTCAACGGGTGGTGACCCTTCCCGCCCCGACATCATTCGGACCAGCATCATCTCGGGCAATGTCGGGAACGGCATTGAACTGAACGGTGGCGCGAATAATGTCCTCATTGACCCGAACATTATTGGAATGAACTCGGACGGAAGTACCAGTGCACCGGCCTTTGGGACCATCGGCTTTGGCAACCTCGGCGACGGTATTTTGGTTTCGGGCAATGCCCACGACAACCGAATTGGTGGGACACTTTGTTCAGTCATCCTCCAAAATGTGGTGTCTGGGAACCAAGGTTGGGGGATTGATCTCACCGGAAGTTCGACGAGAACGACTATCGAGAACACCTACATCGGTACCAACCTTTTGGGTACGTCGGGAACAAATACCCACGCCTCACCACCCGTGATTGCGAGCAACGGTTTGGGGGGGCTCCTCATTGATACCGGATCATTGAACAACACCATCGGCGTCAACAGTGTGGGAAATGTGAATCCCGGCCCTGACTGTGCGGGCTATACAAACTTTTCTCTCGCGAACTTGATAAGCGGGAACGGTTCCTCGTCGAATCACGCACCGGGAATTCAAATTCTCGGAAGCGGCAATACTGTGACGAACACTCAAGTTGGAACGGGTATTTACGGCGAATTGAGCGATCCGGTTTTGCAAAACTGGGGAGATGGGCTGACTATTTCCGGGAGCAATAACACTATCGGTGGTGACAGTTCGTGTGCCAACGGCTACGTGCTACCACAGACCAACTACTGCAATGTCTTCTCAAATAACCTCGGGTACGGTGTGAGTTTGTTGTCAGGAAGTTCTGGGAATACCGTGACGTACAATGTGATTGGATACGACGCGGCAGATCAGGTGCCCTTGCCGAACCACTTGGGATCCCCAGGACTCGTCGATAACTCTGGAACCCACAATACGGTGAGTCCGAACTTCCCCTTCATTACATTCTGGTCAGTGGGCAAGGGTGAATTCATGTCCTGTGCCAGAGCACCGAGGGATAGAAAACTTAGCATCAATATGTATAAACTATTGTGCCGGAGTAAGCTTTTAAATAACTGCATGTGGTGAGATTTTGTGCAAAATAGTGATGTGACATATCAAATACAATCGTATTACAATTTATTTAAGCAAAAAAAATGTTATAAAAATTGCCCGCATGTACCATATTACCTAATAACAATCGCTTTATATTCGCGTAGTGCACGATATTAAGGGGCCGTAATAACCAAATACTACCTGTACAACAGTCGACAATAATGAGTAAAGGAGTAATAAGAAATATTATAAAAATTATTTTCAAACGGTCTGTATTAGGTCTTTTGTTGGTCACGATATTCAAGCAACTCAATTTTGCCCAAACATATACC
>Ga0118677_10002144_pt1 | contig 40228 bp, 40 predicted proteins | sample AliMusrvi5mmetaG_FD_86154 | JGI IMG/M metagenome (GOLD analysis project Ga0118677, IMG submission 86154) | reverse complement strand
CATCACCACCGCCTATGCTCAAGCCGACCAAGGTCGACATTGGGGTGAAATTTTAGACAACTCAGTTTCTGCCGTATTCGCCCTCTCTTGGAACTCAAGAGAGGGCGTTATACAACCGACTGGAACCCATGAAAAAGAACCGTCTCTTTTATCTGATAGCGACACTCTCCCTGATGCTGTTTTCATTACTCCAGCTAAAAGACCCGCAGTATTTTCAGGAAAAGCTGGAAAGCAAAACATATGATTGGCGACTAAATGTGCGCAACGACTTCTTCCGCAAGCCTCTCCCCGCTTCGGATATCGCCATTGTGCTGGTGGACGAAAAAAGTCTTGCCGAGATTGGACGCTGGCCGTGGCCGCGCAACGTCATGGCCGAGTTGATCGATAAAATTTCCGCTACCGGGCCCAAAGTTATCGGCATCGATATCATCTTTCCCGAACGCGATACGAGCGTTAATGACGGTAAGTTGGAGGCTGCAATTAAAAATGCCGGAAATGTCGTGCTTGCAACCAAGTTTGACGTGACCGAAACAGGGCAACAGCAGACGGCGCTCTCTCCTGCTCCGGATTTTGTTGAAGATGCCGCCTTCATGACAATCAGATCAGTCCCCGGCATTAAATGGAAAGATCTTGCTATCAAATCAATCAAGGTCACTCCATCACTTCCGGAGTTTGCCAAAGTTGCCACACTCGGTCAGGTGTCCAACCTATATGATATGGATGGCGTGCTGCGTCGGGAGATCCTGTATCTTAACTACGGAGATGACTGCTATCCCTCTTTTTCCCTCCAGATTGCCCGTATTGCTAGGAAACTTCCGATGCAGGATATGGTTCTTTATGGCGGTTCGTCTGTCGAACTTGGTGGCCGGATCATTTCGACCGATCTGAACGGCAGAAACATTATCAATTACCGTGGCGAAGAGGGTTCGTACCACCAGGTTTCCGCGACCGATCTGCTGAATAACAGGGTAGCTCACGGGGATTTAAAGAATAAAATAATTTTGGTCGGGACATCGGCGCAAGGCACATTCGATCAGAAAGTTACCCCGTTTTCCGCCAGTTTTCCCGGGGTTGAAAAGAATGCTACCGTAGTGGACAATATTCTGAGGAATGACTTCATCAGGAAAAGCCCCTATTTTGTCGAGCAGATGGTCATAATTGTCACCAGCCTGCTGCTTATAACTTTTCTTCCCCGACTGAAAGCACGATCAGGGGTTATTCTCTCCCTGGTATTGATGGGATGCTATATAATTCCCTGCCAGATAGTCCTCACTTTCTTCAACGTATGGCTTAATGCTTCGTACCCTGTTCTCAACATGTTTGCCATTTCATCCTTCGGGATCATCATCCGCTGGGTTTCCGAGGAAAAATATTCCCGTCAGATCCGCGCAATGTTTTCCAGTTACGTCACCGAGCGGCTGGTGACTGAAATGATAGCTCACCCGGAAATGGCCCAGCTTGGCGGGCATAGGCAGGAAATAACCGTGCTCTTTTCCGATGTGGTCAGCTTTACGACCTATTCGGAAAATCACCAGCCGGAGGAGGTCGTGGCGATCCTCAATGAGTATCTGGGGGCGATGACCGATATCGTGCTGAAGTGGGAAGGTATCCTCGACAAGTTCATCGGCGATGCGATTGTCGTATTCTGGGGCGCGCCCATGGTACAGAAGGATCATGCCGAGCGGGCGGTGCGCTGCGCGCTTGATATGCAGGAACGGCTTGAGCAGCTCCGCATCAAATGGGAGGCAGAGGGGAGGGCTCCACTGTCATCGGGGATCGGCCTTAATACGGGTGAGGCTATTGTCGGCAACATCGGTGCCCAGGGGAAGAAGATGGACTACACCGTAATCGGTGACCATGTCAACCTGGGGGCGCGGGTCGAAGGACTCACGCGTCGCTATGGCGCAAAAATACTGATGACCGAGTACACGTTGGAAAAGTTGCGGCCGATTATCGACGCGGGGCAGTTTCGCGGGGTTTCGATACTGGGGCAGGAGCGGGTAATCGTCAAGGGGAAGGACACTCCGGTTGGGATCTACGCGGTTAATCCGCTTGAGCCGGAGGCGGCGACCGTGGTGGTTGCGTGTGACCCGGAACGGGTAGTAAAGCTGACGGAAAAATAGTCCGGAGGAGCGCTGCAGGTTTTACTGATCCAGTACCTGGCACAATGCCTCGTCAATTTTCGATACATCCACGATTGTATTGAAACAGGGACCAAAGGGTCGGTCATTGAGGATGCCGATGACCGGCAGCGGGTAACAGTCCTTGATGCCGGAGGTCAGGTCGCGTTCGCAGGCAACTGCCAGAACCAGTTTCGGACGTTTTTCGACAATGACTTTGCGCGCGAGGGTGCCGCCGGTTGCCACCGAAATATCGACGGAGTACTTGCGGCCAATCTCAACCAGCCCCTTGATGCAGCAGCGCCCGCATTTAGCGCATTTATGAATGTCACCGGTTACTTTAATTTCGCAATCTGACAACTGAATGCAGTGCGGCAGCAGCACCAGAATGCGATCCGGTTTAACCTTCATCTTCTGAGATATCACCAGACTGTTATTCATGGCAATGAACGACTGCCGGATACGGTCCTTGTCGAGCCCCGTCAACCTCCCTACCAGTTCGATAACCGGCAATAAAAACTTGATTACCACCAGGCGCATGAACCGGGTTAGAAAAATATCCTTGCCCAGTGCGGTTGTCAGCACCAGCAATCCGGTTCCCAGAATGGCAACCCCGGAGAGTGTTACCATGATAATGCCGACAATATGCGGCAGCTCCGGGTGAATGTTTGCCAGACCGCGGTTGGGGATCCACCAGGTCAGGAAGATGACTGCGACGACGATCAGGCAGGTGACACCCATCAGGGTGATAAAGAGCCGTTTGCGGGGCGGTGCTGGTGTGGGTGTCGATTCCGGTAGTTTTGTCACGATGGGGTATCCTCAGGTAGTTCATTTCCGAGCAGGGTTCCCGCCAGTACGGGAAAACCGGCCAGAAAACTGGCGCAATCAAGGCGCTTCTTGCCGGCAAGCTGCAGCTCTTGAAGAAAGAGGGAGCCTGATTGGCAGGCTACTTCAAAATGATCTTTCGCCCCCTGCAGTACGGTTCCCGGTTCCCCGGAACCGTTGCCAGGGCAGGTACGGAAGATTTTCATCACCTGACCATTGATGGTGGTGCAGGCTCCCGGCCAGACCGCCAGTCCGCGCACCTTGTTGTGGACCGTGCGCGCATCGGTATGCCAGTCGATAATGCCATCCTCTTTCCTGAGCATCGGGGCATAACAGCTGGCGGCGCTATCTTGTGGCTCCGGGACCAGATCGTCATTGGCAAGCCGGTTGAGTGTTTCGGCCAGCAGATCGGCTCCCATTACTGCCATGCGGTCATGCAGAGAGGCAATGTCCTCGTTCTCATCCAGTGTGGTTTTTTGAACCAGCAGCATATCGCCGGTGTCAAGTCCGACATCCATCAACATGGTGGTTACGCCGGTTTCCGTTTCGCCATTGATGATGCACCAGTTGAGCGGTGCGGCGCCCCGGTAGCGGGGGAGCAGCGAGGCGTGGACATTGATGCAGCCATGCGGCGGTATATCCAGCAGCGCCTTGGGCAGGATCTGGCCAAATGCGACAACCACGATTACGTCCGGTTCAAGGGAGCGGATTATATCCACGAACGCCGGATCACGCACTTTAAGCGGCTGGTATACCGGGAAACCGTTTTTTTCAGCTAATTCCTTGACCGGAGGCGGCATTAATCGCTGGCCACGCCCTTTGGGACGATCCGGCTGGGTGATGACGGCCACAATGTTCTCCCCGCGTTCAATCAGCTGCTGCAGGGTTGGACAGGCAAACTCGGGTGTGCCCATGAAAATAGTGCGCCAGCCGGTCATCGTTTCTCCTCTGCCGCTTTGCGGGCTTTCCGTTGAAACAGCTCACGTTTGAGCGGTGAGAGGTGATCGACAAACAGAATGCCATCCAGATGGTCGATTTCATGTTGAAAGGCGATAGCGAGCAGATCTTCCGCATTCCAGGTGCGCTCGTTCCCTTCGAGGTCAAGTGCCTTGACGATTACGCCGGCATGACGTTTGACATTGGCGGCATACGAGGGGACGGAAAGGCATCCCTCCTCTTCGAAGGAATCTCCATCAGAATGAATAATGACCGGGTTGATGGCAACAATCAGATCGGGCGGTTCGTTTTTGCCGGACACGTCGATGACAATTACGCGCTGGTGGACGCCGATTTGCGGGGCTGCCAGACCGATTCCGGGAGCATCATACATGGTTTCGGCCAGATCTCTGGCAAGTTCCCGGACGGAAGCGCTAATGATTGTTACCGGGAGTGATTTCTTTTTGAGCTCGGGGTTCGGATAGGTAAGAATGGTGCGAATCATTGTGTATCCTTCATTGTAGATATAAGAAAGTAATGATACTATTTCATCGGAATAAAATCAATTTACATCTTGAAGTGCATGTCGAGGTGCGGATATGACTGATCCGGTCAAGGGAATAAGTGGGTCTCAGGGGGCTTCTGCAGGGGGAAGCTATAGCGGTGGCGGGTATTCCGGGCATCATCACAAAAAAGGGGCAACTGCCCCGCAGGACGATCTTATTGAAATATCCCCTGCTGCTCGAAAGCAGGCAAAGGGCACAACAAAGAAGAGCCTTTTGGAGTACCTGAAAGAGTTGTTCGGGTGAGTGGCGGAACGGGTGTATCGGTAATCAGCTGAAAAAACTTTTATCCTTTTCATACGCTTCCGTAAATCGTTCCAGGAGGATCTCCAGCCGTTGCTCATTCAGGCCCAACCTCTGTGCCGGCACGGTTTGCGCAAGATCCAGATCGTCATTTAGTTCGCGTATGCCGATCCCCGCTTTGTGACAAAGCATATTGGCCAATCCGACGACACAGGTCAGGTTGATCTGTGCGGGATCTTCGTCTTCGGCAAATTTAAACAGATGATGGTTCAACACCGCATGCATCAGCATGTCGGGAAAGTTCCATTTTTTGATAACCAGACCGCCAACTTCCGCGTGTGTGTAGGAATATACCTGCCGTTCAGCTTCCTCAAAGCTTACTCCGTCATTATAACATCTCTGCGTGGCGTCCTGGAACAGCTGCCTGTTCATGGTATTCATGATGATCTTGCCGATGTCGTGAAAAAGTCCTCCCAAAAAAGCTTCTTCTTCGCTCGCCATGCGGGTCTCCCTGGCGATCATGCGGGCGGCAAGACCGGCGCCGAAAGAATGTTCCCACAGCAGTTTCTCCGTAAGGCCATACGGCTGGTAAACTTGTTTGACCGATGCTGCAACAACCAGGCTTTTCAGCGTGGCAAAGCCAAGCACCACTATGGCATGGGAGAGCGTCTGAATCTGGCGCTGGCACCCGTAGAAGGAAGAGTTCGAAATTTTCAACACACGAGCGGCGACAGCCGGGTCAGAGGCAACCACCTTGGCCAACTCTTTCGCAGTAGCGCTTTCCTGCTCTATCAGTTGCATGACCTTCGTTGCGACAACCGGGATGGTCGGCAGGTCGCTGGCGGTCATGATAAGTATTTCCAAATCTCTGTTCATCGTGTCCTTGCGTCCATAAATGTGCGTGGTGCCGCTGTCAGCGGCATACATGAGAGCGCTATTATCCACGTACTGTGACAATTAATCAAGTATTTAGCCTAAATTATTGAAATATTGTCCGTCGGTGTGTATAATCCCGTCGCACTACCGACAGAAGTTGAGGAAACACCTGTGATAAAGAACCTGAAAACATATCTGTTACTGTTGAGTGCCGCACTCTTTCTGACCGGATTCAGCTGGGGATTCGGGTCTGATCGCTGTAGGGAAGCGCTTGATATTGCGGACACGCTGGATACGATCCGTGACGAGGCCCTGATGCGTCAGGCTGAGGCAAAAATTATTGCCCATTGTCCGGATGGCGCCGCCGCACATTTTGTTAATGCACTCCAGTTGGAACGGGTCAGCAATTTTGATGGCGCCATTGAAGAATATCGCCGGGTTCTGCAACAAGTCCCTTCTTTCGCTCGTGCCAGCGGCAATCTGGGACTGCTCTACGCCCGGAAAGGGATGAATGATGAAGCATCGGTTGATCTGGCGCGCGGACTCGCTTCCGTTTCCAACCCACTCTACCACAAGGCGATGGCGCAGATCCTTGCCGGGCAGAAAGTATATCCGCTCGCCACGTATCATTACAACGAGGCTGGACGTGTATTGACGGGAGACGCTTCCATCTTTACCGGTCTTGCCGAGATCTATACGGCATCAAATCACCCGGACAGGGCGCTGGAGGAATATCGAAGGGCTCTGGCTGCCGATCCCGGTTCGGCACAGGCGCATATCGGCATCGCAACGATCAATTTGCAGCGGGGTGAAATCGATAAGGCACTTGAACAACTGAAACGGGGCGAGACCGCTGCCCCTCAGAATCGCGATATTCATCTGATGCAGGCCAGTATTTACGAAAATAAGGGCGACATTAAGCTGGCCGACTACCATTCATTACTGGGCGGCAGGAGCAAGCTCACTCCGCCGGCTCAGAAAACGGCTCAGAGGCCGGCGGTTGTCCAGCCGGCCGTGAGCGGGGTTGATAAAGAAATCGAAAACCTTAAGGCCGCGATCAAGGAGCATCCCGAGGATACGCTTGCCTACGAGAGACTCGGCCATATCTATCGGGCAGCCGGCAAAGAGGCGGAGGCTGTGGATGCCTACCGTGAAGCGGCCCATCGCAACAGCACCAACAGCGACGTGTACCTGAGCCTGGGGATACTGCAGGAGAAAAAGTCTCAGGTCGATGAGGCGGTTGTCGCTTACAAGCGGGCTATCAAGGCTAATCCGGCCAATTCCGAAGCCCGTTTGCGCCTCGGCGATATCCGCTTTTCACGTGGCGAGTTCCAGGAAGCGGTGGAGCAGTATTCGGAGTTCCTCAAGCTGCGCCCCGAGAGCCCGGATATACATCTCAAGCTGGCCCGGATATTTGCCAAAAGCAAGGAGATCGGCCTTGCGCTTTCGTCGTACAACTCCGTGTTGACCTACAGCCCGAACGACGGCGATGCCAATCGGGAGATTGCCGCGCTGTACACTCAAAAGGGGGATAACGAGAAGGCGATTGTCCATTTCCGGAAAGCGCTTGCAATTCATAAGGATGACAACGAGGCGCGTACCGCACTGATTGCTATCTTTGTGAAAAACAAGCAGTATGACGATATCACTGTGCTCCTTAAAGAGGCGGTCGAGTTGAATCCCGATGACCCGGTCAACCATTACAAGCTGGGACTGATGTATGACTTTAAAAAAGAGTACGAGAACGCTATTACAGCGTATAAAAAAGCAATTGAATTGAAACCTGATAATGCCAGAGCGCTCAATGCTCTTGGACGGTTGTATATGAAGACCGGTCGGCTGAGTGAAGCGAAAGAGACTCTCGAAGCGGCACGGAAAGCAGATCCTACCCTGGAAGAGACGGCGGTATTGCTTAATAACATTCGTGACGAATTCAATCCTGAACCGCGCAAGATTACAAAAGGTAAGAAAAGCAAGGTGAAGAAAAGCAAAAAAAGTTCGAAAAAAACCAAAGCAAAGAGCAAAAAACAGGTAAAAAAACAGTAGGTAATAATGGTAAAGCACACTTCTTTTTTCGTTTAATTTTGATATCCCGCATTCCGCGACTGGAACCATCATGACAGATCCGAGCGGCACAGATTCCTATTTTCCCTTTGATATCCAGATTTCTTCCCATCACTGGCGGTCCCTCAGCTTGGGACCGCTCTCAAGCGGCATTAAAGAACGGGGTATCCCCCGCATACAATTCTTCCGGCAGCTGGCGCTCAAGCTGAACAGCAGCCGTTCTTCCGGTACCGCTCCCGTGCATGCGGGTGAACTCAATCTGTACGCCTCTCTTCAGAAAGCATTGCGCTTTCTTATCGATGGCGTTGCACATGCGCCGGAATCGTCTCTGCTGATCAATGCCCTGAAAGTGGCGGAATTCGATCTGGCGGGCGAAGCGTTTCGCACAACCGCACGGCGTTTCGTGGAGTTGTTTCCGCCGGCGCCGGTTTTGGATGGGACGATCACGACTGACGGCTGGCTGGCCGACACCCTGGCAACTCCGCTCAAAACGCATCGGATGTTGCGGGAAATGCTGTTGCTGCGATTGGCTGCTGCTAATCCGGCGATTGAAAGTTTCCGGGAGCTTGTGGATGATCGGGATCTTGCCGCGTCATCCCACTATGCGACGATCATTCAGGCTTTTGACCGCTCCCTGAAGGATGGGCCGATTCTTGCCGAAAAAGGGTGCACCCTCATCGAGGCGCTGATGGCGGCGATTACCGCCTCTCCCGGCTCGCTTGCCGGTCAGGTCGCCTACCTCCGTGAACAGTGGCAGGATATTTTGCCGACCGAACTTCTGCATGAAGTGGAGATCTCCCTCGATATCCTGCAGGAAGAACAGCGTGAGCGCGGTGGTGGCGGTGGGGATCCTGGACCGGCCCCCGTGATGGAGTTCCGGCATGCCGGACATGAGCCGGGTGGCCATTCCGCACCCGTGGGCTCGAATGCCGTTTTTCACGGTTTTGATTATCCCGAATACGAACAGTTTTCTCCCGACGCCGACTGGATGTCGCATGTCGTTCTGATAGCCAAGATGGTCTATATCTGGCTCGACCAGCTAAGCCGTTCTCACGGGTATCCCATAACGCGCCTTGACCAGGTGCCTGATGCCGAACTTGATCGGCTCGCTGCCCGTGGCTTTTCCGGGCTCTGGCTGATCGGGGTTTGGGAGCGCTCACCCGCGTCGCAACGGATCAAGCAGATCTGCGGCAATCCGGAGGCAATCGCCTCGGCCTATTCACTGTACGATTACGAAATTGCCGCCGATCTTGGCGGTTGGGAGGCGTTGGGAAACCTGCGGGAGCGAGCCGGGCGTCGCGGCATCCGCCTGGCCAGCGATATGGTCCCGAATCACACCGGCATTTATTCCCGTTGGGTGATTCAGCACCCGGACTGGTTTGTCCAGACCGATTATCCTCCGTTTCCGACGTACCAGTTCACCGGGGAGGATCTCTCTCTCGACAGTAATGTCACTCTTCAGGTCGAGGATGGGTACTGGAACAAGAGTGATGCCGCCGTGGTGTTCAAACATCATGACCGGAACAGCGGTCGTACCCGCTACATGTATCACGGTAACGACGGTACCAGCATCCCCTGGAACGACACTGCCCAGCTTAATTACCTGATTCCGGAGCTGCGCGAAACCGTCATCCAGACAATTCTCCACGTTGCCCGTAATTTTCCGATTATCCGTTTCGATGCCGCCATGACCCTGGCCAAGAAGCATTATCAACGCCTCTGGTTCCCGCTCCGTGGTCTCGGGGGTGGAGTACCGTCCCGAGCTGAGCATGGCATGAGCAAAGAGGAGTTCGATGCTGCCTTCCCGGTTGAATTCTGGCGTGAGGTGGTTGACCGCGTGGCGGTTGAGGCTCCCGGTACGCTGCTGCTGGCGGAGGCGTTCTGGATGATGGAAGGGTATTTTGTCAGAACGCTCGGTATGCATCGTGTGTATAACAGTGCCTTCATGAACATGCTCAAGGCCGAGGAGAACGCAAAATATCGCAAAACGATCAAAAACGTACTGGAATTCAACCACGAAATCCTGAAACGGTTTGTCAACTTCATGAACAATCCGGACGAAAAGACCGCGGTTGCTCAATTTGGATCTCAGGGCAAATATTTCGGCGCCTGCGTGCTCTTGTCCACGATGCCCGGTTTGCCGATGTTCGGTCATGGCCAGATCGAAGGGTTCCATGAGAAATATGGCATGGAATACAAGCGCGCCTATTGGGACGAGCAGGTTGATGAGGGACTCTTACGCGGCCATGAGATGTGGATATTCCCGCTGCTGCGCCGCCGCTGGCTCTTCTCGGGGTCTGAGAACTTCGTCCTGTATGATTTCCATTCCGGTGACGGTATCGATGAAAATGTATTCGCCTATTCCAATCGTGTCGGCGAGCATCGGGCGCTTGTGCTGTATCATAACTGCCATACGACAACCTCGGGCTGGATCAGGGAGTCGGCGTCTTTCCTGGTATCGGGCGAAGCCGAAGGTGGCCAGCTTGACCGGACATCGCTTGCCGATGCGCTTGTCGCACCTGATGAGGAGGGCTGCTATCTGGCGTTCCGGGATTTGACCGAGGGGTTGGAATATCTCCGCTCCACCCGTGAACTGCGTGAGCGTGGGTTGTATGCCGAGCTTACGGAGTACCAGTTTCATGTGTTCATCGATTTCCGGGAAATCCGCGATGACCGGGAGGGCTCATGGCTGAGGCTTCATAGCCATCTGAACGGCGCGGGCGCCGTTTCGCTGGAGGCGGAACGCAAACAGCTGCAATTTGGTGAGTTGAATGCCGCGTTCCGTGTGGTGTTTGAACTGCTTCAGCAGGAAGATGCTGCTCCGGCGGGGAGTGAGTTGTCTGAAGCGGTAGTCCGGTTTCTGAAATGTGCCGCAGCGGACACACCGATAGCAAAGTCACGCAAGCCGCGCGCTGCCGCCGGCAAAGCTCCCCGGAAGAGTTCCGCCGGGAAAAGCGGTGCTGTTGAACGGCTTGCCCGCTTTATCGCGCTACAAGGTCACCGGTCAACCGCACGTGATGCCCGCTCGTTCCAGCTCCGTCTGGCTGCCGGATTTTCGGATCAGGTGGCCCAATCCCTGTTGATGGCATGGTTGATGCTCCGCGAAACATCACTTGATCCGGTCAGCCGGGGCCTTGACTATACCCTGTGCCAGTTTTTGCAGCGTGGCGGCGATCCCGGCTTCGGCACGCGTGCGGCCCAGTTGCTCTCCGCGCTGCTTGAGTGGTGGCGGTCGGACGGACGCGATGTCACGGCGAGCAGCCTGAACCAGATGCAGAAATTGTTTGAACTCGACGCGGGTCGCGCGTTCCTGTTGCATCATGAAAGCGATGGTGTTGCGTGGTTTAACAAGGAGCGTTTTGAAGAGCTGTACGAGTGGCTGACGTTACTGCTGCTGGTAGAGGAGTGCAAGGCGCCGTTATCTGCCAGGATTGTCTCCGCGAGGATGGGTAAAGCGGAACGCGCACTCTGCCGTGGAGAGAAGCTGGCGCAAGATGTCGGTTATCGCAGCAGGCTGTTTGTGGAGCTTCCGGATACGGATTGCAGTCGGCGTAGCACCGGAGCCAAAAAGCCTGCTGCATGATGCGTTACTAGCAATGATCTCTTGACCATCAGATAATCTGATTGTATGATTTAATCAGATTATCTGATAAGGGGGAGAGTTATGCATACTGTAACGGCTACTGAGCTGTCCCGCAATTTTCGGGTCATGCTTGACAAAGTTGAGTTCAAGCACGAAGAGCTTATTGTTGTCCGAAACAACCATGAGGTGGCGAGAATTATTCCAGGCCCGGCAACAATGACGGCGCTTGAGGCAATGACTGATATTTACGGTATTTTGTCTGAAGATGCTGCTGTTGACTGGCTTGACGATTCACGGCGAACCGAACGAGGTCTTAATGTTGAGGTTCGCGATCCATGGGCTTCCTAATCGACACCTGCATCTGGATTGACGTGGAAAGGGGTATTCTGGCCCCGGCGGATGTGGCCGCTATTACGGGAGCAGAACCGGTGTACATTTCGCCGGTTACCATCGCCGAGATGAAGTTCGGCGCGGAGAACGCCAAAACGTCAGATCTTCGCCAGAAACGTCTGGCATCGCTCGCCCGGCTGAAGAAGAAGCCTCGTCTCATAATAGATGATACGACTGGCGAAATTTTTGGTGATATAGCAGCACAGATCAGGAAAGATGGTTCACAGCATAAACATCGTGTCCAGGATCTGTGGCTTGCCAGTCAGGCTATTCAACACGGCTACTGTTTCCTGACCCACAACCGCAAGGATTTCGTTGATATTCCCGGACTTGATCTCCTCGTTTGGGAAGACGCTGTAAAAAGGGCTGGTCGTCCATGACCGGCAAAGAAGTATGAATGCAGAAAGGCCGACATGATTGTCGGCCTTTCGACGTTTACCACGTACTGCTCATTTCACTCAGGCAAATGGATTTCTGATGGTAATGGTCTGATCGCGGCGTGGTCCGACCGATACCAGCACAATCTGACAACCGGCCAGCTCTTCCAGGCGGTGCACATATGATTGGGCGTTTGGCGGAAGCTCTTCAAAGCTGGCGGCGCCGGTAATATCCTGTTTCCAGCCGGGGAGTTCCTCGTACACCGGTTGGCACTTCTCGAACAGCTCAAGCTGTGCCGGCAGGGTTTCCAGCGTTTTACCGTCACAGGTATATCCGGTGCAGACTTTGATGGTGTCGAATTCGGACAGGACATCAAGCTTGGTCAGTGCAATGCCGGTGAGGCCATTTACCCTCACCGCATAGCGGATGACCATCGCGTCAAACCAGCCGCAGCGCCGCGGGCGACCGGTCGTTGCTCCGAATTCGCCGCCAATCCTGCGAAGCTCTTCACCAACGGCATCATTTAGTTCTGTCGGAAAAGGGCCACTGCCGACGCGGGTTACATATGCCTTTGATATGCCGATGATTTCGTGAATTTCCCGCGGGCTGACGCCGGAACCGGTGCAGGCGCCGCCGGAGCAGGTAGACGATGACGTGACAAAGGGGTACGTGCCGTGATCGATATCAAGCAGAGTCCCTTGCGCCCCTTCAAACAGTGCCTTTTTGCCGGCCTTCAGATCCTTGTTGAGAATCAGAGCGGTGTCGGCGACATAGCGGCGCAGGACATCAGCATACCCCTGGTATTCGGCGAAAATTTCGTCAAAACTGCACGGCGGCTCGCCGAGAAAATTTTCCAGCAGGAAGTTTTTCTCGACCAGGAACTCCTGCAGCTTGCGGGCAAAAGTGTCGGCATCGATCAGGTCCATCAGGCGGATACCGCGGCGGCCGATCTTGTCTTCGTAGCAGGGGCCGATGCCGCGACCGGTGGTGCCGATCTTTTTATCGCCGCTTTTTGCTTCACGCGCAATATCGATCCGCTTGTGATACGGCATGATGATATGCAGTGATTCCGAAATGAGCAGGCAGGAGTCGTCCTTGATCCGTCCCGATTCCTTGAGTTTGGTGATTTCCCTGATAAAGACTTCAGGGTCGAGGACCACGCCGTTCCCGATAATGCAGCGTTTTCCCTCATGCAGGATACCGGAAGGAATCAGGTGCAGAACGACCTTCTCGTCGCCTACAACCAGTGTATGCCCGGCATTATTCCCCCCCTGGTAGCGGACAACATCGTCGGCATGTTCGGTGTAAATATCAACTACTTTGCCCTTCCCCTCATCGCCCCACTGGGCGCCTACTACGACAACATTTGCCATGTTCAGTTTTCTCCCTGGCTTTCTTCGATATAGTTCATAAGTCCCGGTTTGGAAATCATGGTTCTTTCAATCCGTATCGCGCAGCCGTCGCAGCTCCTGACGGCCCGGTACGGTTCCTGTTCGTCACTGATTACAAGCATGCAGCGGATGTTCATTTTCTGTGCATATTCCAGCGAATGGGCATAGTCGCGACGGATAATATCGCGCGCGGTGGTGTACCCCTGGGAACGGAGCTGCCGTGCTACCTGCAACACATTCCGCCGGTCGTTACAGGTGTTGAACAACAGAAAATCGGTGGCGGCACACCCTTGTAGTTCCGGCCTGCGTTCAACCGTCTGCAACAGATTGAGCAGGTTGAACGTGAACCCGGTTGCCGGCGCATCAAAACCGTACCGGCAGGTCAGGTTGTCGTAGCGGCCTCCACTGCAGACCGGTTCGCCAAAACCGGTGACAAAGCCTTCAAAGGTGATGCCGGAGTGATAATCAAGCCCCCGTGTTTCACCCAGGTCTATCGAAAGGTGGTCTGCCACGCCGTGAATATCCAGAATCTCCAGTACCTGGCGAAGATTCTCGAGTGCGGCGCGCGAGCGGGAGTTGCTCACGATGCCATAGGCGGTTTCCAGTACCTCCCGTCCTCCGAACAGTCGTGGCAGAGCGCTCAATTCGCGAGCAGAGTCGGGAGCAACCGGATACTCCCGGAGGAGCGACGCTACTGCCGAGCTGTCTTTGCGTGATACCGCTTCGCGCAACTGCCGGAGCGGTTCGCCGCTGAGGCCGGAACCCTGGAAAACCCCCTGGCAAAACTCAACCTGCCCGAGATCGACGGTGAAGGTTTCCAGTCCCAGCACCTGCATCGCTTCAATCGCCATGACAATCATCTCGGCATCGGCTTCAGGCGAGTCCAGGCCGATCAGTTCAACACCGGTCTGAAAAATTTCGCGACTCCGCCCGGTCTGGATCTCGGTCTGACGCAATACCCGTCCGCTGTAGCTGAGGCGGTGTGGCAGTGGCAGGGCCGCCATGCGGGTGGCGGCGATACGGGCTATCTGCGGAGTTATATCGGGGGGAAGCGCAAGCAGTCTGCCCGACTGACGATCATCAAAACGGTAGGTCTTGCCCTTGAGCTCATCGCCCATGCCGGTTGCCAGCACATCCTCATACTCAAGGCGTGGGGTGATAACACGCCGGAAACCCCATAACTCGAATACCCGCAACAGGCGACTCTCAATAGAGCCGATTTTTGCGGCGGCTTCCGGCAGAAAATCACTTACGCCACGGGGGAGTGCTATGTCACTGGGTGAAAGTATCATGCAACCTTTCCGGGTGCGGTTACTGCGCGAAGAACGGTAGCGGTTCGACGTGTGCTATTCCGGCGTGAAGGAACGATATTATACTGCAAACGGGCGATTGTCGCAAAATCCTGAGCCCATGTCAAAACAAAAGGTTAGAGAGCCGGAACAATTTCGTTCGGTGCTGTGGCCGGAGTCTCGGGTGTTTCAACACTGTTTGCTGGTGACGGCACCTGAACAGGTGTTTCAGCAGGTTGCGGGGGAGCCGGATCTGCTGCGGCCGGTGCAGCTGTTTCCGGAGCTGCGGTCGGTTTCAGCGTTTCATTTACAGGAGGAAGCGGTTTGGCGTCCGTTGCTCCGCTTTTTATCTGCCTGTCAACGGAATGTTTGATCAGCGCGGTCATCTCGTCAAACACTCTTCCGTAGATTTCCGGTTCCTGAGTTTCACGCAGTAACAAGTCGCTCTTTTTCTGCTCAAGAGTCCGGCGAATTCCGTCAAGAGTCTTGAAGTGTACTTCCGTTTTGGAAGTCTGGTTTGCCTCGGACTCGCTGAAATTCGGATACTGCAGATTGACCAGCGGATAGTAGGGCAACAGTCGACCGCGGAAATTCGGATATTCCCACAGCACGGTGCCATCGGGGCCAAGTATCTGGGCAGACACGGTTAAAAAGTTAAAGTCTGACTCAAGTGATGTCAGCAGATTGCTGGAATAGATCTTGCTGGCTTTGGTCAGTCCGTTCACGATGATCACCATAACGGCATCCAGACGGTTATTCTTTATATAGGCGCCGATCCCGTCATTCTTAAAGAAATATTTGTTATATTGGGTGTTTGCGTCATCGCGTTTTTCGTGACGAGCTACCAGTGACGTGAAAAGTTGTCGTGGTTCATCGGCCTGCAACGTGACGGCATAGAAGTTGCCGGTGCTCTGAAGCTTGCGGATGAGAAGCGGCTCGTATTTGCGATTCAGATCGGAGATGAGCGCCAGCAGCAGATCCTTCTGCGGGTAATTGATGTCCGAGTCGGTATCGATTAACAGTGGTGCAACTCCAAGCACCTTTACTTTTTCGGCAAAATTCTCCGCCGGAATGTTGAAGTGATTTTGGGCGCAGCCGAGCATTGTTCCGGCAACAAAAAGTAAGCAAAAGACAAACCGTTTCATGAGAAAACTCCGACTGTTCCTATGACATGGTAGTTTATATTAAGCAGTGTACGACTTATAACAGAAAACAGGGTTGTTTTCTACTCAATTTGAATGACGGTCGCAGAGAAACAGCTGTGGTATGCGTACTCAATTTTATTGACAAAATGCTCTGATATTTCGTATCGTCTCACTACGAACCTGCTTATCGAGAGTGGTGGAGGGAAAAGGCCCTGCGAAGCCACAGCAACCGGTCATAAGACGCCAGGTGCTAAATCCTGCCGCAAGGCGAAGATGAGAGGTGTGCTGTGCGTATTATCAGCCCCTTCTCATCCGATGTGAAGGGCTTTTTTATGTCTGAAGGGTACATCACGGAACAATCCAAAACGTTTGAATCCGGCATCCGCCTGGACAGCGGGCGTATCCTCGCTCCGATCACTCTTGTGTATGAAACCTACGGAGTGCTTAACGAGTCGAAATCCAACGCTATTCTGGTCGAACATGCCTGGACGGGCGATGCGCACCTGGCCGGTAAAAGGAGTGCGGAGGAAACGAAACCGGGGTGGTGGGATGCCATCGTCGGCCCCGGTCGCCTGCTCGATACCGACCGCTATTTTGTCATCTGTTCCAATGTCATCGGCTCCTGTTTCGGCTCAACCGGGCCAACCTCGATAAACCCCAAAACAGGCAAACGCTATAACCTCTCTTTTCCGGTGATCACCATCCGTGACATGGTGCGCGCTCAGAAACTGCTGATCGATGCACTTGGAATCGAACGCCTCCTGGCTGTGATGGGTGGAAGCATGGGGGGGATGCAGGCTCTGGAGTGGGCAACACAGTATCCGGACGCCATTGCCTCTGCCATTGTTCTGGCCACGACACCGCGCCCTTCTCCACAGGCTATTTCGCTTAATGCGGTTGCCCGCTGGGCAATTTTTAACGATCCCACCTGGCGCAAGGGCGAATACAAACATAATCCCAAGGACGGACTGGCTCTGGCCCGCGGTATCGGTCATATTACCTTTTTATCCGACGAATCGATGAACGCCAAGTTTGGGCGCCGCTTTTCAGCCCGGGACGGTAAGTTCGATTTCTTCGGTCAGTTCGAGGTTGAACGCTACCTGAATTATAACGGCTACAATTTTGTCGACCGCTTCGATGCCAACTCGTTTCTCTATCTGGCCAAATCGCTGGACCTCTACGATGTTGCGTGGGGGTATGAGTCGATGTCCGAGGCGTTCAGCCAGGTTACGGTACCGTTGCAATTTTATGCCTTCAGCTCCGACTGGCTCTATCCCCCCTACCAGTCAGAAGAGATGGTCACCTGTCTCAAAGAGCTTGGAAAAGAAGTTGAATATCATCTGATTACCTCGGCGTACGGCCACGATGCTTTTCTGCTGGAACATGAAACCTTTGCGCCGTTGGTGCGTGATTTTCTCGGGCGGATTTCGTGAGCAGAGCCGATACGATAAATCCGTCAGCCGGGTTCAAAGAGAGCAAGCTGTTCAGGAAACTGCGTCATGGTGCCGGCAAGGCGATAGCCGATTTCGGGCTCATTGAAAAAGGGGACCGTATTGCGGTGGCGGTTTCAGGAGGGAAAGATTCCTACACACTGCTTCTGTTGCTGGAAGAGTTGCGCAGGAGGGCACCGGTACCGTTTGAACTGGTCGCGGTCAATATCGATTCCGGATATCCCGGCTATCGTACCGATGTTATAGAGGGGTTTCTCCGTACCAATGGTTTTTCCTATTACCTGGTGCCGAGCGAACACTATGCAATCATTAAGGAAAAGCGGCGCCCCGGTTCCTCGTACTGCTCCATCTGCTCGCGCCTGAAGCGGGGCGCGCTCTACGAAGCTGCCCAGACGCTCGGGTGTAATAAGCTGGCGCTCGGTCATCATCAGGACGACTTTATCGAAACCCTGCTGCTGAACCAGTTTTTTGTCGGTTCACTCAAGTCCATGGCCGCATCCATGCTGGCCGACAACGGCATTATTACGGTTATCAGGCCGCTGGTCTATCTTGCCGAAGAAGATATCATTACCTTTTCCCGGCAGGCGGAACTGCCGATAGTCTGCTGCTGCTGCCCGGTCTGCGGTACGGCAGACATGCAGCGCAAACGGATGAAACGGCTGCTCAAAGAGTTGCAGGCCGATATCCCGCACGTGAAGAGCAGTCTGTTGAAAGCCCTGTCAAATGTTCATCCCCGCCATCTGCTTGACGCTTCGCTCTTCCGGAAACCGGCAGGAACCGGAGAAGTTGCTCCGCTTCACGCCAATCTCGCTCCGTCTCCTGACTTTGATGCCCATGTCTGCCAGAAGATCGAGCGCTGAATACCATCCCCCCACCGCTACAACCGCTACTCCTGCTATCGTGATCGCTTCCATAGGTACTTCCTTTCGTAATGAGAGTATGGGAGAAGCATAGCAGAGGGATGTGACAGAATATGTCATTTGAGGCTTGGCAGTACTCTTCTTCAAATCCGGCAACAAAGTTGCAAGCAGGTGTGTCAAGACAGGGGGCTATATGGAACAGCTTGACAGGGAAACGGCAAAGAAACTCTACGATCGCTATCGCAAAAAACGAGACGGCATACGGAATAATGTGGAAATGGCATCTATCTGCCTGATTTGCGGCTCGATTCATATCATTCCCAAAGAGGGAGACGCCAGGAAACTGGTCTGCCGCAACTGCGGCTTTGCCTTTTTCCGCTATGAATGTCTTTCCTGCGGAAAAGTGGTTGACGGGCGCGACCCGCGGAACCCCGACTGCCGGGAGTGTGGCTTGAGAGTCTGTACGTGCGGGGCGTGCGGTTGTCCTGATAAACAGCATGGGAACTGAGAGAGGAGTCTGCGTATGATAAAGGCGGAAATCGGGAGTAGCGTCACCTTTAGTTATATCGGCACGCTTGATAATGGCCGGATCTTCCACAGTACTGAACAACAGGGGGCGCTGACTGTTGCCATAGGGGCCGGTCAGCTTTTTCCGGCTCTTGAACAGGCGCTTATTGGTATGCGGGCCGGAGAAGTGAAAAATATCGTGCTTTCCGCCGACCAGGCCTATGGGCCTCGTCTCCGGGAAAACATCATTACCGTATCCCGGAGTACTTTTCCTGCCGGGAAAGAGATCATGGTTGGTCAAAAATTAAGCATCGAATTTAAGGGTGGCGCGACAAAAGTAATGATCGTGACTGAAACCGGTGATGCGGATATCACCCTGGATGGCAATCACCCTCTTGCCGGGCAGGAGCTGACCTTTGCCTTGAAGATGGAGCAGGTCGTATCGCAGACGGCACAGGAAACGACGGGTGAAAGGAGCGTTGACATTGCAGGAGTCTAAGCCGGATCGGTGACAGCGCTGGTTATCCCGGTTTCGGCTATCCGAGTCCGGCACTGAGAAGAAAATTGTGCAGCAGCTGCCGGGAGGTGTCGGTATATGAATCTGCTTCGCGGGCAAACACCGCGACCAATGCCTCGGTTTGCGGGAGTGTTGCACTGTCCCACGCACACCAGTCGTGAATAATCTTTTCCGTCACTTCCGGGTGAAACTGGAGTCCCCACGCCGAATCACCTACCCGGAACGCCTGGTGGGGGCAGATCGATGATGATGCCAGCACGATCCCGCTATCGGGAATGTCAAAGCTGTCGTGGTGCCACTGGAAAGTGGTAAACTGCCCGGCGATGCCGCTAAAAAGACGATCTTCAACGCCATTCTGCGTGAGGAAGAGTGGCAGAGTCCCCATTTCTTCCCACCGGTGGGCAACAACCTGCGCCCCCAGCGCCGCCGCCAGCAATTGTCCCCCCAGGCAGATTCCCAGATAGGGAATCCGGGCTGCGACAACGGTGCGGATAAGGTCTTTCAGATTGCGGAGGAATGGGTGCTGCTGGTCGTCATTGGCCCCCATCGCTCCCCCCATGACAATCAGGGCGGAAATATCCGCCATGGCCGGGAGCTGGCTGTCACGGTACGGGTGATGGACCTGGTATGGGATAGTGAGATGGTCGATCAGGTTTCCGGGGGGCACTTCCGGATCATTCTGGATGATCTGCAGCATACCGGTCTCCACCCATTACGGTTTTCTGTTGATCCGCAGGATCAGATCTCCCTCAAACAGCAGCGGATGCCGCCGGATGCCGGTCAGCAGGCCTGCAACCGGCGCCACAACGTTCTCTATAATATTGCCGCTGAAGCTGTCGTAGATGTATCCCAGCTCCTGCCCCGCCATTACCCAGCTACCGACCTGCCGGTCAGACACAAAGGTCCCCGCTTTTTCGGCAAAGACCCTGAACGCACTCGCTTTGTCAAAATAGCAGGTATCCTCATCTTCCGAGCCCATCTGCACCCCTTCCAGAATCCCGGCTCTGCCGAGAAATGACACCAGTGCCCGGAACACCCGCTGACAGTGCCCCAGCTGCACTGTGCCGGCCTGTCCCACGCGCAGAACAAAACTGTCTCCCACCCAGGCCTTCCATGATGACATCAGGGTGGTGGTGAAAACCGGTGAAAGTGAGCGTTCCATGACGGCCGTAAGTCCAAACCACCCGGCGCTGTCCCGTTCGGCGGCACTTGGCCCGTGGAGGCGCACTTGCGGGATCTCTTCAAAATCCACGCTGGCGGTATGAATGTCAATACGGTGTGCGGCATGCTTGGTTGCCTCCAGAACGGCATACGCGATGCGTTGAGTGGTCTCGCCGGTGGTACTGCCCGGAAACATCCGGTTGATATCCGACTTATCAAAGGGCCATGTGCGTGTGCGGAGATTTACTCCGAGGACGTTGACCGCCGGAATGATCAATACCGGCTTTACAAGCCGCAACTCCGGGTAGTTACCGGCTTCAACGCCGTTCAGGAAATCAGCCAGCCGGGAGAGAATAAAGACACCGTTTATTTCATCGCCATGCAGGCCGGCAACCAGGGCGGCGGCAGGGTACGGCGACAGGGGACCGATTTCATGGCAGGGAATATCAAATCCTTCCCGCATCGGGGCTGTCATGCAGAGCAGGTTGCGTATCATGCCGGTCCCCCTGTGCGGGCCATGACGCGGGCCATAAGCGACCCTTCATAGACCAGTGGATATTCCCGCAGGGTAAAGAGAATACCGTCCGTTGGCGAACGGACTTCCGAAAGAACGGCGCCGCTGAACGGTGACACAATGGTTCCCAGCAGCTCTCCCTGGTGAACGTCGGTCCAGTGGGAGGCGGTTGCGACAAACAGACCCGATGTCTGGGCGTTCAGGTAGTGAACGTTGTCGTCGTCGGCAATCAGCGGGGCATGGTCCGTTTCCGGCAGCGCCACATCAGCTGCGAGTACCCCGATTGCCTGCCACGTCTTCAGGATACCGAAGACGAGTTGGTCGCAATATTCCGGTGTGATCCGCATGCCGACACCCATCTCAACCACCAGACAGGGGGTGCCGTTGCTGTTGAGACTGTGAGCCACGGTGGTTTCAAGCACTGTTGAGGCGCTATGCAGCCAGATCATATCCAGATTCATCTGCCGGGCAATTGGCACCAGCAGTTCCCGGAATTCCTGATTAATGCGTACCTGGGGGATCTCGCGCAGGTAGATGTTGCTTGCATGGATATCAACCACCAGTGCCGCCCCGGTAAGCGCGGTCATGATCGCATCTGCCAGACGTTTCGGCAGCGGTCCTTCCGCTGAGCCGGGAAAGGCGCGGTTCAGGTCGGTATCGAACACCGGAAGCCCTCTGGTCAGCGTATCCAGCCCCAACGTATTAAGTGCCGGATAGAGCTCTACCGTGCCGCACAGCGCCTCCGGTGTTGTCCGGACCAGTTCCTCAAACCACGCGGCCAGGCGATGGCAGACATAGAGCCCCTCAAGCTCGTCGCCATGTATACCGGCCAATACAGCGACTCGCGGGCCATTGCCGCCGCTGAACCGGGTCCTGCGCAGTTCCATTCGTTCACGGTACGGCATATCGATAGTAAAAAAAGTTTCAGTTTGCATTGTTGGTTGTACGGACATCGATGTCCCTTCCGGAGTAAGGTTACTGTTCCTGCACCGTCACCGTCACGGTCGGTAGTTCACCGGAAGGATCACCCTTGAAACTGCCCCGCTGGGGAGCAGCATCGTAGGAATCCCTCCCCACTGCCACCGCTATGTAATGGTCGTTGGCCAGCAGAGCGTGTGTCGCATCGAAGCCGATCCACCCCCCTCCCGGCACCAGCGCCTCGGCCCAGGCGTGAGTGGCAAGCTGCTCGTCACCGGCACAGATGCCGGGGTCAAGGTACCCCATCACATAGCGGGCAGGAACACCCCAGGAACGGGCAATGGTGATAAAGAGATGGGCAAAATCCTGACAGACTCCGCCGCCATGACGCACAGTGGCAGCAAGATCCGCATGCACACCGGTGGAACCACTGCGATACTCCATCACGGTCGGAATCCATGCCATCAGTTCCGACAGGCTATGCATGACCGGCTGCTCCCGGTCAAAGCGGGGGAGAATTCCGGACAGCGCCTCGGCAAGCTTCGCGACAGGGGGAGTCACGGAGCTGCGATGGAGCACGAAATCATGTATCCGCGGCTCACGGCGCATCACATCAGCCAGCCATTCCATCTGTTCCACGGGGGCAACCGGGGTAAAATCATACGGATTTTCCCGGACCGTTTCAACTTCGGCCCGCATGCGGGTCACCAGCCGGGTGTGTGGTGGAATCACGCTGAAATAGTCAACCCGGTTACCGAAATAATCGGTATAGCCGACAAGTATTGCCTCCGGTTCCGTTTCGATAACGCAGGAGTGTATCAGGTGAAACTGGTCGGAACGCGGAGCAAGACGCAATTCGATATGGTGTTCGCGTATTGCGTTCGGATACTCCAGTACGGTCTCGTGTTCAATCAGGTAGCGCATCCAGGTACTCCTTCAAACGTCATCCTTCATAATGCATTATTTATTGAAAAAACTCAACGGCCAGAGCTGAGTGAGTCATGATAATGCCGGCTAACAGTCGCTGAAGGTATTCATGCAAACCTTCGGCAAATATCTCCTGTGAATTGTTCTTTACCATACGTGCCAGTTGTGCAAAAGCATCACGGGTCCCTTCCTTGTTATCAAGGCCGATAATATCCAGCGCAGATCCCATTCGTTCGACGGAGAATGCGATGGAGCGGGGGAAATCCCGGTTCAGTACCACAAACTCGGCTACGTCGGCAGGCATGAACCCTGAATGATAGCTGCGGCGGAAGGCTTCGAAACCGGAGAGGGATTTGAGCAGCGCCGCCCACTGATAATAATCGAGAGCTGAACCGACCATGGAGAGATCCGGCAGTATAATGTGATACTTGACATCCAGTATGCGGCCGGTCATGTCGGCTCGCTCAAGGCAGCCGCCCAGTTGATAGAAGGCGTAGGCCTCCCCACGCATCATGGTGGATGCCGTCAGGCCGTTGATCCGGGCGACTTGATTGCGCAGATCCACGAACAGTGAACTGGCACGCTCTGCCGTTAGTGGTCCCTTCAGGCGGTCGCTGAAGCTCATCCAGATTTCGTTAACCGCCTCCCACATCTCTTTCGAGATTCGGTCGCGGGCTACCCGGGCATTCTCACGGAACAGCCGCAGGCAGTTCCTGATCGAGTTCGGATTGGTGCGACCGGCGCTGATGAATTGCAACACCCGCGGGGTCGTGACACTGTTGTCGCCGAACTGCTTTTCGTACAGCGGTTCCGATGAGGTTATCTGTAAAATAGGGCGCCAGCGATCATCCTCGCCCATATCCTCTTCCGCTTCCACCAGGTAGCGCAGGTTGATTTCCATCAGGCGCGCGGTTTCACCGGCACGCTCCAGGTAGCGGGCCATCCAGTACATCGAATCGGCTATGCGACTTAACATGTGTTTGTCCTCTGTTCAGAATGTATCCCCCCTTTCGAGAAGGGGGAGAAAAACCTACTCCGCTAGAACCCAGGTGTCCTTGCTTCCGCCGCCCTGCGATGAATTCACCACCAGCGAGCCTTTGCGGAGCGCCACGCGTGTCAATCCTCCCGGCACAACTTCAATATCCTCGCCATAAATTACAAAAGGTCGCAGGTCCAGGTGCCGGGCTTCCAGTTCGCCATCCATGTAGCAGACATGACGCGACAGGTAGACCACAGGCTGGGCGATGTAGTTACGCGGATTCTCCTGCACCAGGTCCATGAACTCCCTGCGCAGGGCAGGTGTTGACGAGGGGCCCATCAGCATGCCGTACCCCCCTGATTCGCTGACCGCCTTGACCACCATCCGTTCCATGTTGTCGAACACATACTCCCTATCCTTGACGTTGGTCATCTGATAGGTGGGAACATTGTTCAGGATTGGTTGTTGCCCGAGATAATAACGGATAATATCAGGCACATATGGGTAGACCGCCTTGTCATCGGCGATGCCGCTGCCGGGGGCGTTGACGATCGCCACGTTCCCTGCCCGCCAGGCGTTGATTACGCCGGCGATACCGAGTGACGAGTCGGAGCGGAATACGAGTGGGTCGAGAAAATCGTCGTCGATGCGGCGATAGATTACATCCACCCGCTGCAAACCGGTAGTGGTTTTCAGGTAAACGATATCGTTGACCGTCACCATGTCACGCCCCTCGGCAAGTTCCACCCCCATCTCTTTGGCGAGGAAGGTATGCTCGAAATAGGCGGAATTGTAGATGCCCGGAGTCAACACCACAATTTCGGCATTGTCCTTGCCACGCGGTGAGAGCGCCCGCAAGGCTTCAAGCAACAGCGACGGGTAATGTTCGACGCGCCGTACGCGGTATTTATTGAAGAATTCTGGGAGAATGCGGCGTTCGATGACCCGGTTTTCGATCATGTACGACACTCCGGACGGTGTGCGCAGGTTATCCTCCAGAATCAGGAATTCCCCCTTTTCGTCGCGAATGATGTCGATACCGCTGATGTGGGTGTAGATGCCGCGCGGCGGGACGATGCCGACAATTTCACGTCGGAAATCGCGTCCCTGATAGATCAGCTCGGGGGGGATGACGCCATCCTTGATGATGCGCTGTTCGCCGTACAGATCTCCCAAAAACAGGTTCAGAGCCCGGACCCGCTGTTTGAGGCCGGATTCAATCTTGACCCACTCTGCGGCGGTGATAATGCGGGGAATCAAGTCAAAGGGCCAGATGCGCTCGATCCCCTCTTCACTTTCGCCGTACACCGTGAAGGTAACCCCTTCAGCCTGGAGCGCCAGTTGTGATTCGTGCGCCTTGGCTTCCAGCGCGTTATTGCCGGTGGCCTTGATATGATCCCAGAGCAGCCGGTAATGTTCCCGGGGGGTGAAGTCGTCGGCGTAAAACTCGTGGTAGGGTGTGCGGGGCTTTCCCCCCTGCGTGGCGGCATTGTACATAAAAACGGCTCCCTTGTGTGTAATATGCCAAACGTCCTGCAAGTTCTCCATTACAACCGTGCGCATCACTCTATGCCGGTGATGACCGTAAACCGGTCGTCCAGCCAGGGTTCCAGCAGTGGCCGCACCTCCTGCCATGCAAGTCCCCCGCCACCACAGCCGGGACGGGGGACAATTATCCGCTGCCACCCCGAACGATCCGCCAATAACCGCAACTCCTCTGCCGAACGGGCGATAATGCGCAGGTCCGGGAGCGACCAGGGGGACTCTTCTACCGGAAAGGTAGCGATCCCATGCCCAAGATCGAATACCCGGTTTCCCTCTGTCATCAGCCGAGTGCCTAATATTTCAGCAAGGTCCGGATAGCGGAGCGCCGCCTGCCGCGCTACACCGCGTCCGAAAATTGCCCGCCCGTCACGAGTCTTCGAACCGTTGGTGGTGATGACGATCACGCCCGAAGCTACGTACTCCCAGATATCGCCAGTTATCTCAAGCATTCCCTGGCCGATCCGGACAGGTAATCGAAAACGTCTTCGCGGGTGGTGATGAAGCCCGGCATCACGTTGAGGACATCCTCGATCAGATGCAGTACCTCACCGTCGTTGCTCTCCAGTTCGTTCATGACAGCCGACAACATCGGCAGAATTTCGTACAGATCGTGACGGTTGAACGGCGCCGGGTCAGGCAGACCGGCAAACTTGGATTTGTCCCGATTGGCTACGTCCCGCGGATATCTGAATTTAACGTCTGATGCTTTGATGATGACTGCCATTGGCGCCACCTCCCTGGTATGCTACTGCCCACCGCAACCGCCGCCGCATCCACCGCCACACCCGCTCGGTTTGACAATGTCCGCAGCCTTCGGTTTGCTGCATAACTGTAATGACGAGCGGTCAACAAACCACGCATCATCCTCCATTTTTCCCTGCAGCTCGTTTTTCTTGAGCATCATCAGTACACGCATTTCAGTTGTTTCCAACAGGTGTGCAGCTTCGCTAATGGGCACAAAACTCGTTCCTGATCCACACATGAAGTATTCCTCCTATGCTGCCTTCGGCAGCGCCTCTTCGCCAAGATAAATGGCAATCAGTTCACAGTTGGTCAGATCCCGTTTCCGTTTGCACGACATGGCACGGGTCAGTTCCAGGAGATGATCTGCCTGCTTTCTGCCAATGGCGATACCCATACTGCGATACCGTTCGATCAGGCCGCCGGTGCCGGAATGCTTGCCTACCACGATACTCCGGGTCAGGCCGACCTCCGCCGGGTCAAACCCTTCATAATTTCTGGGATCCTTGATAACGCCGTCAGCGTGGAGTCCCGATTCATGGGCAAATACCCGTGAACCGACTACCGGCTTGGAAACTGACAGCGGACGGTGCGAGGCTTTGGCCACAAACAGCGACATCTCTCTGAAGCGATGGGTCTCTACGCCGGTCTCAATGCCGCAGGCATGTTTGAGCCCCATAACAACCTCTTCGAGGGCCGCATTGCCGGCCCGTTCGCCGAGACCGTTGATCGTGGTATTAACAAATTTCGCTCCGGCGCGAACGCCCGCGATGGCATTTGCCGTTGCCATGCCCAGGTCATTGTGGGTATGTACTTCGATATCCACCTCGGGAACCGCCTTCCTCAAAAACGTCACCTTGTCGAACGTGGTAAAGGGATCCATGATACCGAGCGTATCGCAGAAACGGAAACGGTCGCCACCCATGGCTCTGGTGATTTTCATCAGCTCCACGAGAAAGCTGAGGTCGGCCCTGCTTGCATCTTCGCCGCCGACCGAGACATACAGGTCATGCTGCTTGGCAAATCCAAGGGCGATTTTCAGCTGTTCCTTGACGTCGTCGCGACTTTTGTGCAGTTTGTGAACGATCATCTGGTCGGAGACCGACAGCGAAATGTCTACGGCCTGCACGCCACAGGCAATACTTGCCTTAATTTCAGGCACCAGTGCACGATTCCAGGTGATCAGGCGGGCAGACAGACCCAGGTCCACCAGAGCGCGTATACTGGACTGCTCTTCAGAACCCATGGCAGGAATGCCGCATTCGATCTCGCCAACACCGATGGCATCCAGCATACGGGCAATTGCAATCTTTTCCCGTCGGGAGAAGACCACTCCTGCTGTCTGTTCGCCATCGCGCAGGGTGGTATCGTCGATAATAACCGGTGATGTTGTCATAGCAGGTACTCCTTGAATAAAAAACGTCGCACTCATTCACGAGGGTGCAGCGTCATTGCCGTTTCCATATATTCAAAGAGTATGCATTGATCGTACCGATTATTTTTATGATTTTCGGTAGCCTGAGATGGTTATCCGGGTTATTTAGTGCTGCTGCCTCCGCCATCCGGCCTTAGGTTACCTTCTCCATTAATAAGGACAGACCTTCCCATCTTTCCGGCACTCGTCAGCAACTGCAAACGAGCTGACTGCCACTCTGCCTGGGTGCGTATCCGTTCGTTCCAGGCATCGGCCAGGGCTGTCTGCGTACTAAGCACTTCCGTAATATCTGCTGCTCCTTTATCATATTTGCGCTGCGAGACCTCCAGAGCGCCCTGGGCCGCTTTAAGCAATGCCACCGATGCGTCAAGGTTCAGCAGAGCGGAACTTGCATCGCCATAGGCTTTGATAACCCCCATGATAATCTGTTGTTCGACATCTGTCAGGGCAGCTGTTTCCTTCTCTACTTTGGCTTCAGCTCCCCGGACTTTATAGGTCGTTGCAAAACCGTCAAAGATCGGAATGGCAATCGCAACGGTCACCGTAGTTTCCATGGACCCCGGAGAGACGGCGACACCTGAATAAGAACCTTGGGAAAAAGCGCCGGAAAGATCCATTGTCGGCAGACCGCTCGAACGTGCAACCGCAACCTGCTTTATCGCTGCATCACGCTGCTTTCTCGCGGCAACAATTGCCGGGTGATTCCGCAGCGTCTCTTCCAGCCATGCCGACAGTTCTTTGCCGGTAACCGTATTCGCCGAATTTTCATCAAACTCCGTCGGCAATAGCAGCACGGTTGTTGATGGGACGCCAATACTGTATTTCAGCATCGCCTCTGCTTTCCGGTAGTAACCGTCTGCACGACTCTTTTCGAGGGTTGCCCGTGCCAATGCGGTTATCGCACGGAGCGTATCAAGCCGCGAGGCAATCCCTTTGGCTTCCCTGTACCTGGCGTAGGTAAGGATGGTTATGGCAATTTCTTCGTTCTTGACTTTAGCTTTAAGAGAGGCGCCGGCGGTAACTGCGTCAAAATAGGCCTGTATCACTCCGGATAATGCTTGCTGAAGTGCTGAGTCATGGGTGGCCACGGCAGCAGCCAACAAATTATCGGCCGCATTTTTGCCGGCGGAACGGCCACCAAAATCAAAAAGGCGCCATCGCGCAGAAGCCTGTGAGGTATACGATTTGGTGGATGACGAGTTTGAGGATGAAATGTTGTCATTAACCCAGTTGAGCGTCCCGGTAACGGTCGGCAAATAGGCAGAATTTTCCTGACCAAGCGCCGCTGCCTGCACCTTGATATCAGCCCATGCTCCCCTGACTTTCTGGTTATGTGACAGCGCCAAGTCGACCGCTTCAGTCAAAGCGAGCGGTGAGGAGAGCGGTTTGTCGTAGCTCCGGGGAATCGGATCGGTGTCCCCCGGTAACATGGCACCCGTATCCATTACAACCGGCAGGGTCCTGAGAGGATCTGAAAACGGGTACGCAAAATCGAGCGCCTGCGCACGTAGCGGGCAGATGGGAGCCACGGCCGCAAGGAGTGTTGTCACAACAATCCAGATCCTAACGCTCATTCAGACTCTCTCGCTTGTGCTGCAAAAGCGGACTCAAAAAATATTCGATGACCCGGCGTGAACCGGTCTTAATATCTGCCGTGACCGACATGCCGGAGCTGAGCGGCATGTCGTGTCCCCTGACGAATATGGTACCTTTGTCCAGAGCGATAGTAACCGAGTATAGCAAACCCCGTTTTTCGTCTTTTACGGCATCGGTGGAAATGTGTACCACACGACCGGGAATAACACCGAACTTGGTGTATTCAAAGGCATCCACCTTGACTGCCGCCATCTGTCCCACCTCGACAAAACCGACATCCCGGTTTTCAAGCATCGCCACGACTTCAACGCGGTCTTCCTTCGGGACGATCTTCATAAGGGGCTGTGCGGCAGGAACGATACCGCCCACCGTATAGACAGTCAACTGCTGTACTGTGCCGTTGACGGGAGAAACCAGTCTGAGCAACTTGCTATGTGCGGCGCTACGGAGAACATCCTGACGGGTTTCGCCAAGAATTTTCGTCCCCTCCCCCATCTCGTCATAGGCAATCCGCTTCGCTTCGGTAACTATACCTGCCAGCTGGTTTTTGGCATCGGTAAGCTGCCCCTCAATTACACCGCGCTCCTGCTCTTTCTCAAGATAGCTGTGCATTGATACATCATGATTTTCCGCCAGTTCTTTGTAGTCGGCAACACGCCTGGTAATCAGAGCCAGTGTCTCGGTGAAGCGGGCAATAGTTCCTTCCGAACGGAGAACCTTTGCCATAAAGTCGTTGTATTGACCGTCCACCTGCCGCTGGGCATCGGCGAGCCGCCCAGCCGGAACCTCTGCCAGTTTGGGGAGGCGCGGCGGCGTGCGGCTGTCGATTGCCGCAAGCAGCGCCTGGGAGCGGGCAATCTTGAGCCGTGCTTCGGTTTCGTCGCTTTTTGACTTGTCATGTTCAGCATCAACGGCAGTGGTATCAAGTTCAACCAGCAATTCCCCTTTTTTGACCTCTTGCCCTTCCGAAACATATAATGCCTTGACGCTGGCGACGTCAAGCGAGGCAATCGTTTTGGTCCGCTCATGCGGAATGATTTCGCCGGTCGCATTGACCACAATATCCATGGTGGCAAAAATCGCCCAGCCAAAGCCGATCGTCAAGATGGTAATAAGAACCTTGGCGGTGACACGAAGTGTCGAAGACACCGGTTTTTCCTGAATCTCCAGTGCGCCGGGCAGAAACTCCGCTTCTTCCTCCCTGAACAGCTTGTCGCTGATCTGGTTACGCAGACCCCAATAGGTGCTGAAGGTTTTCCGATAATGCTTCAACAGCATAAATTGGGCTTCAAGTTTATGTTTCAGGCTCATTGCGTCACCACCTGAGGCATGGCTGCTCCGCCGAATTGAAGCTGATATAAATGCGCATAAATGCCGCCCTTGTTGACCAGTTCTTCATGAGGACCATCTTCGACAACCTGTCCCCGCTCCATCACCAGAATGCGATTGGCATCACGAACGGCGGAGAGCCGATGGGCGATGATCAGCACGGTGCGGTTGGCGCAGATACTGCGCATGTTTTCCTGGATAATTTGTTCAGATTCATAATCAAGGGCACTGGTCGCTTCATCGAAGATCAGGATACGCGGATTACTGATCAGGGTTCGGGCGATGGCGATTCGTTGACGCTGTCCTCCGGATAATCCGGTGCCATGCTCGCCAACGGCGGTATCGTACCCCTCCGGCATCTCACAGATAAATTCGTGAGCGCCGGCCAGTTTGGCCGCTTCAATTATCGGTTCGATCGGCAGGCCCGGATTTGACAGCGCAATATTATCGCGGATCGTGCCGGAAAAAAGCAGGTTTTCCTGCAATACTACCCCCAGTTGCTGTCGCAATGAAGCGGTGTCAATGATGGCGATATCCTGGCCGTCTATCAGTACGCGCCCACGGTCAGGAGAATAGAGCCGCTGTACCAGTTTGGTCAAGGTGCTCTTACCCGATCCGGAGCGCCCGACGATGCCAATCACCTGTCCCGGCTCAATTTTGAAATTTACAGAACGGATAATATCCGGTGTCTCCGGGTGGTAGCGAAACGAAACCTGATCAAATTCGATGGAACCGTTCAAGCGGGGGATGCGGGTTTTGTTGCCGGAGATTTCCGTCGGGGCATTGAGGATGTCTCCCAGTCGCTCCATTGAAACGCCAACCTGCTGAAAACTGTTCCAGAGCTGGGCAATCCGGAGGATCGGTTCGGTTAATCGCCCGGACATCATGGTAAATGCGATCAATTGGCCGACTGACAGATTTCCCTCGACCACCTGGGATGAACCGATCCAGAGGATCGCTACCGACACCACCCTGCTTACCGTTGTGACGCCGGTCATGGCTACCGTGCTCATATTGACGGCATTGAGCGCGGTGGTGACATAGCTGGCCATCTGCTTCTCCCAGGTATCGACCCAGCGGGGCTCGACAGCCATGGATTTGATGGTATCGATGCCGCTGATCGATTCAACCAGAAACGATTGGTTCCTGGCGCCGTTTTGAAAACACTCATTGAGGCGGTTGCGCAGTATGGGGGTCAATACCATTGATAACAGAAAATATATCGGCAGTGATGCGAACACAATCATGGAGAGCTGAAAGCTGTAGTACACCATTACACCGGCGTACACGAACGAAAAGAAAAAATCAAGTACCAGCGAAAGAGCGTTACCGGTTAAAAAGCCTCTGATGCTTTCCAGTTCCCGGACGCGCGCAACCGATTCGCCAACTCTTCGGGACTGGAAATAGGCGGTCGGGAGAGCGAGCAGATGACGGTAGAGCCGTGCCCCGAGTTCCACATCGATCTTGCTGCAGGTCACAGCCATTACCCATGTGCGGATCCCGCCCAGAATATTTTCAAAAAAAGCGGCGCACAGTAAACCGAACGCAATGACATTAAGGGTTTTCATGGCATGGTTGACCAAAACCTTGTCCATGATAACCTGCATACCCAACGGCGTGACCATCCCAAGCATCTGGATGACGAAGGATATTACCATTACTTCCGCCAGCAACTTTCGATACTTGACAATGGCGGGAATAAACCAGCTGAAATCGAACTTGCCAAGCTCACGCATGAACGTGGCCTTGGAAATACAGAATATGAACTTCCCGGACCAGATTTCAAGAAACTGGCTCATCTCCAGAAGGTGCGCTTCGGAAGAGTTGGGATACTGCACGACCACCTTCGGGCTCGTGTTGTCACCAGGAGCGTAACCAAAGCGGATCGCGATGAAAAAGTTTCCCTCCTTGTCACTGGCGATTGCCGGCAGTGGGGTGCGATCAAGCCGGTCCGGATCCTGTTTGACCAGCTTAGCAGTCATCCCCAGGCGCTTGGCGGCCCGCAGTATCACCTGTTCCGTGAACGGACTCTTGCCAAACTCGTGCTGCAATTTTGCTTCGTCAACAGCAATACCATGGTGTCTCGCAATTATTACCAGAGACAGCATGCCTGAATTGTTCATACGTACATTACCTCCGGGTGATCATCCTCAGTTATATACAGGTTTTTTATTGAGTTGTCTAAAGAAAGAAAAGTCCAGGGCGAAGGGTAGTTTCTCTGCCCGGATCCGAAAAGGAACTGCAACACAGCAAAAATCCTTTCGCTTTTGTTTATCTGGCAGTACAATAGCAAGGTAAACGGATCGGTAAGGCTTTCTCCCCTTACTCCCTTATATATCGGTAAAATGGCTTGTGATTGGAGCGAAAGCCGGTGTCGTGTGCCGAGGAGATGCCGGGCTTTTACAAGAGTTTGGTCAATTGTATTGGTTTGTGGGGACGGTTCGTAAAACATTTAGAGGGGAGTCATTCAAAACCGGTATCAAATAATCAACGGATTATGACGCAAGTGCGGAAGTTGTTATGGAAATTACAGAGAGGTGGTTGGTCAACAACTCAGCTCCGTCCGATTGGTTGTACCTATCCGTGTTGGGAGCCCCTTTTTGCCCGCGAAAACGTGACGTTAATGCTGTAATGAGGGTAATTGTGAGAAATAGTTTAATGATTAAAGTAAGTTAGTTTGGTCCGGCCCCAAAGAGAAACCCCAAAGAGAAACCCCAAAGAGAACAACATAATTAACAATCTTCGACTTTGCGTGTCGATGCAATGAAATAAACCATCAGGAGTCCAAGAGGAGACAGTTATGACTTCAGTTGCCATACAAACTATCCAAACTATATCGACTGAATTCCATCTTTCCCAAGAAACAGTTATTCAAGAAAGCCTTAAGGTCTTTCTGGAAAAAAAACTGCGGGAAATTAAAACAGATATTTTTAAAATATACGGAATATACAGAGTTACATCGGTAGAAGCATTGGAGTCCTGTTTTGAGAACGGTACACTTGAGGAGAAAGACGCTCTGGATGATTATCACAAATTAGATCATCTTGAGTTTAAACGTGATGAGATAATTAAAATTCTTCGGGAATTACAATGACTGTTCAGGTTGATATTCTAAAAGAAATTGCAGAGATTGAATTTGCAGATATTGTTGTTGATGTGATAACTGACCTTAACACTCTGTGAATTATATTTATTGATGAAAGCTATTGCGATATATGGTTTTCATTGAAGCTTGTCGGAAGGTACAGTTTCCATTGGGAACGCACCTTTCTTGATGGAACTATATATCGCCATGACAACGCTCCGCACATAAGATGGAGAGGATCAAAGACCTTTCCGCATCATTTTCACAATAGCTCCGAAGATTCTGTGGAAGAGAGTAATTTGCCGAAAGATTCTACCGCTGCCATAAGATATTTCCTCTCTTTCATATCAGATAAAATGAATCTATCGCGGGGGCGGTTGTAGTTCTCACTTCTAATGAAATTGACATTCAGGTGATAATGTTCCATCTGCAACAGGATATTGAGAAAATGCTCAAGGCAGCTATTTCTCACCATAGAATTGAGATATCAAGAACTCATGATATCGAAAGATTAATTGCCATCTGTCGAGAATCCGGGATAGATCTTCCTGATTACACAGAACATTTTGATGATTTAAGTTTTTTTGCCGTGGACGGGCGATATGCGCTCATCCATGATGACATATGTGATGCCGAAGTTTTCTTGAAAGAGTCTGACAATTTTCAAAAGTTCATAGGAGATTTACTTGGCATAATTTGAATTGGCCATGTCAAATAGCTTTTGGGAGTTCGAGCAAGCCGAAAAACATATATGCTGATTTGACAGCCAGGCACTGGGCGTCGAAAAAGGGTTGTTGGAAGGGAAGTTAAAAGTTGCCCTGCGGCTTGTTGCCAAGGAAATAAGTGTTGAAGAAGCTACGGGGGTTGCCGGGGTTGATGTGGAGTTGTCGCGGGAGCGGTTGTGATACGTAATAATGACAGCTAATAAAAATCGATATTTTAACTGTAACTGGTGCAACATGCCAATATATATGGAGATCCCAATGAAAAACCAACTAGTGCGATTTGACTGGGCTCTAAAAAAGCTGCTTCGTAACAAAGCCAATTTCGAAATTTTGGAAGGTTTTTTGTCAGAACTGCTTAAATTGGATGTTAAGATAGAAAAAATCCTTGAAAGCGAGAGCAACAGGGAAGCAGGTGATGACAAACACAACCGTGTTGATTTGTTGACGGAAATAGGTTCGTGTGAACTTGTCTTGATAGAGCTTCAGGTAGAAGGTCAGTTTGACTATTTTCACCGGATGCTCTACGGTAGCAGCAAGCTGATAACCGACTATATGGCCGCAGGTTTTGCCTACAAAGAAGTAAAGAAAGTGATATCCGTCAATATAGTCTACTTTGATCTTGGTCAGGGAGAAGACTACGTATACAGAGGAATCACCGAATTCACCGGCATTCACAAACACGATCTATTGCATCTATCCGAATTTCAGAAGAGCAAATTGCCGGAACTTCAAAATATTTCTACAATATTTCCTGAATACTACATACTCAAGGTTAACGAATTTAATGACTATGCCAAAGATACCCTTGACGAATGGATATATTTCCTCAAAAATTCCGAGATAAAGGATGAATTCAAGGCAAAAGGAATCCACAAGGCATCCGAAGAGCTCGACATCCTCAAACTTTCAAAGGAAGAGCGCCGGGAATATGAACGTTATATAGATGACTGGCGAGTGGGGGAAAGTTCGATCCAAACATCCTGGATGAAAGGACATGATAAAGGCAGGGAAGAAGGCAGAGAAGAAGGCAGGGAAGAAGGCAGGGAAGAAGGCAGGCTGGAGGTCGCCCGACGTTTGATTGAAAGTGGGATGAGCGCTGAAGAAGCTGCGGAGGTTGCCGGGGTGGATGTGGAGTTGTTGCGGGGGCGGTTGTAGTGTATAAAAGAGGTGGTTGGTCAAGGTTGTACCTAGCCGTGTTAGAAGCCCCTTTTTGCCCGCAAAAACGTGACTTTAAGGCTGTAAATGGGGGCAATTATGGTAAATAACGCAATGATTAATGCAAGTTAGTTTGGTCCGACCCCAAAGTCCCAAAGTGTACCGAAACTCAACTACATCACCTGCGCACTTTAGATATGGAGGACAAAATTTATGGAATCAACTCAGGAAGAATTATTACAAAAAGGTATTTACGTTGACCTGCTAACCCCAATCCAGTTCCTGGTCAACCTTGCAAAAAAAATCAGGCCTGTAAAAACAGACTTTGAATTAGTAAGGGTTGGGGGTGATGGAGATGGTGGCTATCTGCTTCCTGATGATTTAGAAAACATTGCAGCTTGTTTCTCCCCCGGGGTTGACTTCACTGCCAGCTTTGAATTGGACCTTTTGCAAAAGAAAGGGATTAACTCTCATCTTGCAGACTACTCTGTTGAAGGACCACCACCCGAGTTCCAGCCAAGATCATTTACCAAAAAATTCATTGGAGCGGTAAATAGCGAAACTGATATAACTCTTGATACTTGGGTGAGAAGTAAGACCGAATTCCTGACAGGTCGTGATCTTCTACTTCAGATGGATATTGAGGGCGGTGAATATGTATCACTATTGGGTGCGACTGAGGAGGTTCTTACGCAGTTTAGAGTGATTGTTCTTGAGATCCATAACGTAGTAAGTTGGGGGCTGCCAAGTTTCTATGTTATTGTTAATGCCTTTTTTGATAAAATTCTAGAACACTTCTATGTTGTCCACAATCACCCAAACAGTGCTTGCGGCCTTGTAAACCTCGGTGGATTTGTAGCACCGAAAGTTTTTGAGCTTACTTTGCTGAGAAAAGACAGATGCGAACCGAAAGGGTATTGTGATCAACTGCCACATAGACTGGACATGCCAAATAGTGCACAGACTGAAAACATTGTTTTGTCAGAGCACTGGCGTTGATGATTTTCAACGAGGGGTGCACCGTGAACTCCTCCCTTATTAGCGTTGAACTGATCGAAGAAAGTATTGACCAGCTTCAGTCGCACGCAAGGAATTCTTTCCAATTGTAATACCTGAATAATAGATATATAACTTTGACTTACACTCAGAATTATTTACTCCCAACGTGTTGATGGTTCCGATGAAAAAAAAACTACTCATAGAGGGATGGCGCTCCATAAGCCACTCATACGCCGTTGTTAATCAATGGCAGGCGTTGGCGTTAAGAAAACGACCGGATTTTGATCTTTTTTTTAGGGATGTCAGTTTTTACAATCCCCAGTGGTCTGCGGTAAACGGGCTTTTCCGCCCAGAAGACGAGAATTATATTAACAACTTGCAAAACTGTGACAGTACTGGATGTGACGCGGTACTGAGAATAGCTTTTCCCCTTGATTTTAGCAATCGCACCGGCAAGAAAACCATCGTGTTCGGAACATCCGAGTTCAAGACCCTTCCTCCCAATTTCTTCAGCAATTACGGTGATTTTTTATCCGCCATACGTGATCCGGATGTCAAGATAATGACCCCTTCTCGCTGGTCTGCTGAAGGCTTTTTTCGGAAGGGATGCCTGCCGGACCAGGTAAGAGTCGTACCTCATGGAGTTGATACAGCCACCTTCTGCCCCCCGAAAGTGGCACAGAGTGCGCTGAAGGCGTCCCTTGGCTTATATGGCTTTGTTTTTATGAATATCGGTGGAATGATGCATAATAAAGGTATCGATCTCCTGTTAAAGGCATTTGCTGTAGTCGTTGCCAAACACCCCGAAACCTGTCTCCTTTTAAAAGGCGCTGATGGACTGTATGCTTCCGGTAGTATGCTGAGAAAACAGCTTGATGAACTAACGATAGCTGACCGTGACCGCATCTTGAAACGGTGTGTATATCATGGTGATTTTTTATCAATGGCTGATATGGCATCTCTCTACCAGCTTGCGGATGTGTATGTTTCCCCTTACCGGGCAGAAGGTTTTAATTTGCCGGTTCTTGAGGCCGCTGCCAGCGGGCTCCCGGTTATCTGCACTAACGGAGGTTCCACCGATGATTTTGTAACCGATACCTTTGCCCGAAAAATTAACAGTAAATTAGTAACTGCCACATTCGATGGTGAAGTTGGCGACATGTTGGCACCTGACCTGGATCACCTTATCCATCTCATGCTCACTCTGGTTGAAGACGACGGGTGGCGAAACAATGCTGCCGCTGAAGCCGTTAGCCACGTACAACAGAACTTTACATGGGATATTGTGGTCGATAAATTTGTTACGGAATTCTTTTCCTGATATCTTCTGCATGATTAAGGAATCACCCCGGAGTGTTCCTACGGCTCTGTGCATAAGGAGTTTGATACATGCAGCATAACGAAGAAGCAAAAGTTTCTTAAGAATTGTATAGGAATGACTGAAACCATCTTATGTTGGATCATAAATTAGTCGTGAAAGGTTTAAAATGGAACAAGTTTTGATTGATGAAGTCGTGAGACTAGTTAACTTAAACGCATTAGACGAAGCAATTGTAGTAGCAAATAATGCCATTAGTGAAAATACTTCTGATTGTTCGGCACTATTTCTCAGAGCTCACATATATTATCGTGGGCAGGATCACGCGCTTGCGCAGCGCGATATTAATAAAGTGCTCACACTTGCGAATCGAAGCGATGATATTCTATTATTAGCTGGAAAAATTCACTACTCACTTGGTGAGCTTGATTTGGCCACTGAGATATTTAATGAAATATTGAAAAATAACCCAACCCACACTGAGGCACTAATAAATTTAGGAAAAGTTATTGGTTCCGCAGAATCTAATTATGGGCCTCGTCAGTTGAAAGCAGGTAAAGAACAATATGCCATCTCGCTTGCTCATGTTGAAAAATCTGTTCTAAGAACTATCTATTCGGCAAAAAATGAGCAGATAATCATCCATAGGCTAGCTCAACTTAGTGGCTGTAGAAAATACTGCATTGATATCGGTGCGTTAGATGGTTTGACTTTCTCTAATTCATTAGCTCTATTTTCTAATGGTTGGGACGGTCTTGTGTTTGAAGCTCGTCGTGGGAATATTGCGTGGTTGGCTCATAACCTGGATAAAATCAAACAAGATATTTCAATTATAGGTACATTTGTTACACCAGAGAATATATTGGGCTTGTTTAGCTCATTTAATGTGCCATCAGACTTTGGATTTTTAAGTTTAGATATTGATAGTTATGACTATGAGGTACTCTCAAAAATACTGAGTGCATACTGTCCCGCAGTAATCTGTGTGGAAATCAATGAACGAATTCCGCCACCAATAAAGTTCCGCCAGATTTTTACTGATCAAAATAATGGAGTTGACTGTAGTATGTATGGTGGGTGCAGCATTTCTGCTTATGACGAATTACTCGCGGCATACAACTATTCGATGGTCCATCTTGAGTATAACAACTTGTTTTTAGTTCACAATAGTCTTATTAAAAGAATTTCCCCTGAGTTTTCAATCCTATCTGCGGAGCAAGCGTGGAAATTTGGCTTCCTGGATAAAGTAGACAAATTCTCTTGGATGCCATGGAACAAAAGATTTGAACATCTATTTCAACTTACCACAGAGCAAGCAATGGCTGAAATTGTAAGGACTACACCAAGTATCGTAGCATATGAGCTTGGAGTTTGATCCGATTCATTTAGCACTCAACTGTAGACAAGTGCCATTTTAAAAAATACATTACAAGGCTTATTTCCTGTTAGTACTTGACGGATCATAGTATATTTATCGCCAACTATAAGCTGCCAAGTTCTTAGAATGTATATGTAAATTAAATACAGGGCAAACTGTATCTTCCTTCCGCATGTACGGTATCGGTATACCTCGAAAACCGGGTGCGAGTATGTATTCGAAACTGGAAGGGTTGAACATGCTGGATTCATTGATAAACCCACGAGTATCCTGATTGTTAGAATTACGTGGATCTATTCCAGCAAGAAACTGCCCAATAGCCGCGCCATCAAATACCCCGCCAAATTTATTAAAATTTCGTGAATACATGTCAGGTTCGGCGCTCTCTACCCCGAGCAGGTTTTTTAGAGGGGTATATCCTACCGGTACGATGGGGAGCGGGTCCATGCGTTCTATGCCTGTGTCTGAGCGGCGAAACGCCCCAAGAAGCATCATGTCGTTCAAGCTGTGCTGGTTAGCGGTACGGAAGTGATCGAGTATAAAAGTTGTCAGGTTCGAAAAAGCATTAGTATCCCTGAAATAAATAATACCGGGGATGCATCTATCATCGGTGTCAAAGGTGGCTCCAATGCCGCTTTGAAGAGAGCGTAGAGCGGGAAGCATGGTACCTGAGTTAAAATAAATCAGTACATCATTTTCCAGGTGAATAACGTCCCGCAGCCCCCGTGTCTCCATAAGAGATTCCAAGACGAAAAACCGTTCTGTGGTGTAGGTCCAGAAACCGTGTCGAAAGGAGCGCTCCAACCAGGGAGTGTTGATGAATTCAGTCCGTTTCTGAGATGGGGGCAATGATTCCAACTCGACAATCTGGACTTTCAGCTCAGTGGGGAAAGACAACGAAGCAGCATTACGAGCTTCCGTGACGAAGTAGATGGCAGCGTTGTTAAAGGCCCGGCACTGGCTAATTGCATCAACAATATGGGATGGCGGCGTGCCTCCCTGGTGTATGAAAACAAAACAGGCTTCATCGTTAAGCGGCATGCGTAAAACTCCTGAGTGCTTTTAAATCTTTGTAAGCTTCACCTTCGGGTTTTGGAAAACTGTATTGCAAACCTGTATATGTAAAAGGCATTGGTGTATCTATGATTTGTTCTGGCATATTATATAATTGAACTTTCTATAATATTGGCAATTAAATTCTTTTGAGTAATCCCCCACCTTTGGTGGGGGACTCACAGAGTTTGACAGTTCCTGAAATATGTAGAAGCCTCCTTAACGTGAACCG
>Ga0118677_10002143_pt1 | contig 40231 bp, 35 predicted proteins | sample AliMusrvi5mmetaG_FD_86154 | JGI IMG/M metagenome (GOLD analysis project Ga0118677, IMG submission 86154) | reverse complement strand
AAACCTTCATTGTACAATGAACTGAAGGTTTGTGTTCATTTGTACATCGAAAGAAACCCGTTTTCATGACTTTATAAAGCCAAGAATTGCATAAAGTGTAAACCGGTAAATGAAGGATGCCGATTATTGCTTTTCTAATAAGTAATCTAACCACAAGTTAGATAATTTTTCTTGTACGGTATTTTGACGTAATCGTGCATTTAAATGCGGGAAGTCTACTTTATCCAAATCTTGATCTTGGTTATAGCAAGAATACACAAAATATTCTTTACCTGATTTCGCATCCACATGTTTACATAAACACTGCGCACAAATGCCCTTCATCATACATTGCATCGGTGAATTGATAGACCCAATCGCATGATGTGCTTTTTTAAGATAAGGCTTTAATACATCAAAACGCGCTGATTTTACTGCTGCCATCATCCTGTCAGAACCAATCACCACTAAATGATCGACATCCGCCAAGGAGATAGGTTGATCACCTAACTCACCGCCCGCATAAGCCACCATACATTCCAGAATATTACCGACAAAGCTCTTATCTTGTGGACGGGTTGGCACAATCGCCTCAACACCTTCACCTTTATCAACCGACCAGACGATTAAATCCGCAGCCGCTTCGACATCTTCAACTTTAAAACGGTCTTGCGAAAATTTATAACCCGCGAAATAAATCACCCGATTATTGGCGGCACGTAAGGCTTTACCAATGGAGAACAAGACCGCGTTACCTAAACCACCGCCTAACAACAACACGGTTTGATTGCTCGGAATATCCGTTGGTGTTCCGGTGACCCCCATAATAACCAGAGGATCGCCTACTTTCCAAGTTGCACATAAACGCGAAGAAGAACCCATTTCTAACGCAATTAAAGAAATAGTACCTTTTTCTTTATCCACTTCAGCACCGGTTAAGGCTAAACCCTCTGCCGCTAAAACAGTACCTTCTACAGTAGGTGCAAACGCTTCATAATTTTGCACACGATAGAACTGGCCTGGATAAAACTTCTGCGCCGCGAAAGGCGCTTTAACAACCACTTCAATAATCGTAGGCGTTAAACGGTTAATCGCCACAATAGTCGCTTTAAAGGCTTCATCCAATCGCGAGAATAAGTCCGTTAAATTAGCATCACGTTCGTCTTGTTTTGCTGCATCCAAGCTAGCCAATTCTTTAGCAAATAACTGAGCCACATAAGGATAACCATGCTTTGCACTCGCCATGGCTTTAACCACGTTACCGGCATACACAGGATGGTTATCGCCATAGAAGCTAATAAACTTGCCGTCTTTTTGATACGAGGTCAGTGGCGCAGGCTTGCCTAGCTTAGGCATTTTTTCATCCTGCATAGCCACTAACTCAACGCCATCAGGAGTCCATTCTGGCTCATAACGTTGAAAGAACCATTTATCCATCACAAACGTATCAGGGTATTCACTTTGATAAATAATGTTCGGTGAAGTCCCCGCTGCTACGTATAAGCCCCGTAAGGGCACCTTAATAATCTCACCCGAATTGACCCATCGTCCCGCGTCTAAGACTAATTTCTCAAAATCCACCGACGCTAAATGCCCAAACTCATCAGGCTCAGCGCCCGAAGGACTCATACCTTCAGCTAAGGCAATGCCTTCTTCTAAAGCTTCGCTGATTTCTTCATGGTTCTGACGGTATGCCGGTGCATCCTTCATACCTTTACGGTAGAACAAAGTCACACCACCCCATGACTCCACTAAAGGTTGAAAATTGGGTGCTTCGCCTTCGGCTTCTGCACGCAGCCGTTCAGCATAAATCACTTTGCCATGGGCTAAAAACTCATCCAGGATAAGTGTTTCTTCTTTATCATAACGCGCACGAACTACGGACTCACCATAGATATCCACTAGCGTCTCATAACGATGCAAGATTTTTTCAACTTGCACCGGATAATACGCCATCAATTCTGTGGCAGTATCAATAGCAGTTAAACCACCACCAATCACACCGGCGGGTAAACGCACTTGTAAGTTGGCGATTGAAGAGGCTTTTGCCGCACCGGTTAATTGTAAAGCCATTAAGAAATCAGAGGCTTTACGAATACCACGCATTAAATTATTTTTAAGATCAATAATCGTCGGTTGACCTGCACCCGAAGCAATACAGATATGATCAAACCCCAACTCCCAAGCATCATCAATGGTTAAAGTACCACCAAAACGCACACCACCATAAGAACGAAAAGCAGCACGTCTTTGCAGAGTCAGATAAATCACTTTTAAAAAATTCTTATCCCAACGCACGGTAATACCGTACTCTGCCACACCACCAAAGCCCGCTAGAATACGTTTATCTAAATCTTCATATAAATCATTAAAATCAACAATCGGTGTCGGTAACGTATTCGCATCACCGGTTAATTCAACGGGTAAAGGCTCTAATTTAAGACCATCAATACCCGCTACTGCGAAACCTTCATTCAATAAATAATGGCTCATAGTGTAACCCGCCGGCCCTAAACCAACCACCAAAGCATTTTTGCCGTTATAAGGCAACATCACCGGGCGTTTAACGTTTAATGGATTCCAACGGGTTAATAAGCTATAAATCTCAAACCCATACGGCATGAATAACACATCGGTTAAGACATTGGTTTCAATTTGAGGAATATTAACAGGATCGGTTTTTTGATAGATACAGCCTTTCATACATTCGTTACAGATACGATGACCGGTACCTGGACACATGGGATTATCAATCACGATAATCGCTAAGGCAGCAATATTGTCACCGTTGCGTTTAACCAGTTGCATTTCTGAAATCTTTTCATCCAAAGGGCAACCAATGGTGGTGACACCTAAGGGATCTGTTTTAAAGTCATTGGTTTTTTTATTGCGCATGCCTTTAGAGCAGGAATCGGTGTCACGCTCATGGCAATAAATACAATGATTAACTTCGGATAAAATTTGTCTTTGATTATAACGAGGATCGGTTAATTTAAAACCATCTCGGCGGCGACGATGTTCTAACTCACCCATCCAGGCCGTAAACTGTCCACGATCAACGACTTCATGCTCAACTAAATTATCGAAATCTCTTTTATGAGGAAACTTAAAACTTAACCAATCTGCGACCACATCGTTATCTTGTTGCGCAACAAAACTCCAGCGTTGCACGATATCCATTAAACCGCTAACAAAATCAGCGGCTTCTGTAGCGGCAATAATCTCGGCAAACTCTGTTGCAGCCAGTTCATGTGCCGCTAATTTAGCGCGTAACGCAGTGACTTGCTCATCCGCATTTTCATAAGCACTGTCTTTACCTTTAGCGATTAATTTATAGTGGCTAGACAATAAACCAATCACAGCACCCACGCGAGCAACACGATGTTCTGGATCAAGGTCTTCATTGGCTTCTGAAAAACCCGCTTCGATTAACAAATCGAAACGATTTAACACATCAGGAATTTTCCATTCACTGGTATCTTGACCCTTAAAGACCACGCCTAACTTTTCAACGACTTCATTTTTATAAGTGAAGATCGTATCCATTTCATCCTTGATCTTGTCGGCCTGCGCCTGGTGTTGTATAGACACATTAAACAACTCAGCCACAAACTGACCCACATAAGGCCCCATTGTCACCAACAACTCAGAAATGTCTTCTGGCTTTAAGCCCTCACCCTGACTTTGCCGATAAGCAGAAAATTTATCAAACAATTCAGCATCATGCTTTTTGATAGACGCATCAAATACATCTAATAAATCTTTTAGACGCGTGGCATCGTATAAATCGGCGTAGGTAAAAGTTGGGATTCCAAGAATAAGATTGTTTTGTTCCATAATGCGTCTATGTGATTAGCTAAATGAAAAAGTAGACTCCAGATAGAGCCACCTTGACCGCTAAGGTTACTGAAAAAGATATTTTGGCGGGTATTTTAAGTAAATCAAGCTATTTTATCCATAAATAAAATATCGACAAACTGTTAAAAACGTGAATTAGTGCCTCTAACTAGGACAAGCTTAAATAACTTAGTCCTAGTCCTAGTTGAGAAACATCTATTTTTAATACTATTAATCAAACTTATTAATCAATCGGCCTGGCGTCTTAAAAAAGCAGGAATATCAAGATAATCTAAATCTATCTCTTTTTTATTTTGAGCGCCAAAGCGGGTTTCTTTAGCTTCGGTTTTTCCACCTTGTTGACGCATGACCGTAGGCTTATCCAAGTCATCATAATTTGCGTTGCCGGCGGTTGATTTATGCATAATTTTAACAGGTGCCTTAACAGCGACTCGAGGCATCCCCATTCCAGTAGCAACGACAGTCACCTTAATTTCATCACCCAAAGTTGGATCAATCGCCATACCAATTTTAATAACCGCATCTTCTGAAGCAAACTCGTGAACTATATTACCCACTTCATTAAACTCGGCCACACCCATATCTGCAGCCGAGATATTAACCAAAATACCCCGTGCGCCTTGCAAATCAATATCTTCAAGTAGTGGACAGGCAATCGCTTTCTCTGCCGCTTCACGCGCTCGGTGCTCGCCCGATGCAGAGCCGACACCCATAATAGCAGCCCCCATTCCCGACATTACTGTTCTAACGTCAGCAAAGTCAACGTTAATCATACCAGGATGAATAATAAGTTCAGTAATGCCCTGAACGGCATCAAGCAATACATCATTAGCCGCTCTAAAGGCATTCATTAGAGAAACACTATTACCCAGTACTGGCAATAATTTCTGATTGGGAATGGTAATTAACGAATCAACGTATTTTTCTAACTCTATAATGCCCTGCTCTGCAACAAGCTGTTTCTTTTTACCTTCAAATAAAAAAGGCTTCGTCACGACTGCAACGGTTAAGATACCCATTTCCTTTGCAATTTGCGCAATCACAGGAATAGCACCCGTACCGGTTCCACCTCCCATACCAGCAGTCAAAAAAACCATATCGGCGCCTTGCAATACTTCTTTAATTCGATCCTTATTTTCTTCTGCCGCAAACTTTCCAATTTCTGGATTAGTCCCAGCTCCCAAACCTTTGGTTAACTCAACACCTAACTGAATAATCGTCTCTACAGCAATCTTTCTTAATGCCTGAGCGTCGGTATTTGCACAGATAAATTCCACACCTTCAATATGACTGCCAACCATGTGGTTGACTGCATTGCCACCACCCCCACCAACACCAATAACTTTGATGACTGCGGATTGAGTATACGTATCCACCAATTCATATTTCACGACACTACCCCTTAAATACAAAAAACGTTATTAAAAATTACCCTGAAACCAGCTTTTCATCTTGGAAATCCAGCTTAAACCCTCAGACTCATGATTTCTACCTAAGTTCTGATGATCTTTTCCATACATTAACAAGCCAACCCCAGTGGAGTGAATAGGATTTCTCACCACCTCGGCTAACCCAGAAACATTTTGAGGCCCCCCCATTCTTACTGGCACATGGAAAATCTCCTCCGCCAATTCAATCAGCCCCATTACTTTTGAACTGCCCCCGGTCAAAACAATGCCCGCTGCAATTAACTCTTCATTACCACTTCGTCTAAGTTCTGACTGCACCAACAACAAAAGCTCCTCATAGCGAGGTTCTATTATCTCAGCCAGGTTTTGCATTGAAATTTTGCGTGGTGCCCTATCACCTATACTCGGAACTTCAATAACACCATCAACGTTTGCTAATTGTGTTAATGCACAAGCATACTTACGCTTGATTTCTTCTGCATTTACAGTAGGTGTTCGTAACGCTACAGCAATATCATTGGTTACTTGATCGCCTGCAATCGGTATTACTGCGGTGTGCTTGATGGCTCCTTCAACAAAAATAGCTATATCTGTTGTCCCCCCCCCAATATCAATTAAACAAACACCAAGCTCCTTTTCATCTTCGGTAAGCACAGAATTACATGACGCTAATTGCTCCAACACAATATCTTCAACTTCTAACCCACAACGTCGAATACACTTGATAATATTCTGAGAGGCACTGACACTGCCTGTCACCATGTGAACTTTAGCTTCTAACCGTATACCAGACATCCCAATGGGTTCTTTAATTCCGTCCTGAAGATCAATTACAAATTCCTGAGGCAAAATATGTAATATTTTCTGGTCAGCAGGAATGGCAACCGCTCGCGCTGAATCAATAACTCTGTCAATATCATACTGAGTGACTTCTTTATCCTTAATGGCGACTATACCATGTGAATTTAGACTTCGAATGTGACTGCCCGCAATACCTGCAAAAACAGATCTAATCTGACACCCTGCCATCAACTCAGCCTCTTCAATCGCTTTTTGAATAGAATTAACGGTTGATTCTAAATTAACCACTACACCTTTTTTTAGGCCTCGTGATGGCGTAGATCCTATGCCAATTATTTCTATATTGCCGTCACTGGTCAGTTCTCCAACAATAGCCGCGACCTTTGACGTACCAATATCTAATCCGACTATTAAATTACGCTCTGTTTTTTTTGCCATTTTATTTACTCTTTATCGCCTTATCGTATACTCAATTCATTATTGGGATTTGCAATGGCATTCCAGTCAATATCTGCGGTTCCAGGCTTCCAGGAAACTGCATACCCATTGGGATATCTCAAATCAACTCTTTCAATTTGCAAAAACTGTTCTTCATCTAACACTGTCAACGTTTTTAAAAAACGCTGTAATTTCTTTAATTGCTCATTACGCCCCAACAGTATTTCCAGTTCACTTGCCAACTTGATTTTCCATGCCCCGCGTTCATTAACACTAAACTCAGCCAACTTCATAGAATGATCCGCTAAAGCCGTTTTAATGCCCTTCATTATTTCCAGTACTTTTAATTGCTGTAGTTCAGGCCCAATGACTAACACCTTATCTTTAAACAGCTCTATATTTTTAGGCGTAAATATAATACCTTGCTCTGTTATCAAACTTGTTTCTCCCCAACGCGCATAGGGTTTCCTTTCATCTACCTTGATATCAATGGTATCAGGCCAAACACGCTTAACTGTAACCGTGTCGACCCAGGGCAATATTGAAACAGCGGTGTGTATCTCCTGCATATCCACATCAAAAAACCCCGCCATTACTATTGGCTGCAATACAGTCTGTATCTCACTTTTACTGAGGTATTGAAAAACGCCTTCAATTCTCACATATCTAATCGGCATAGATACATTTTTTATCGATAACGACCGAATCTGCCATTTTTTGTTTAATTGATGCCCGGCAACTACAATCAGACACAGCAGCAGCACTCCGGTTAACAGGGGTTTAATGCCTACATTATTCATTATCCAAGGCTGGTTTCCAGTACCCGCCACACTAACTCTTCAAAATCTATACCGGCCTGCTTAGCCGCCATCGGCACCAAGCTATGATCGGTCATACCTGGCACAGTATTAATCTCAATTAACTGATACTGCCCAGTAGCATCAATAAATATATCGACCCTTGCCCAGCCTTTAGCGCCAACCACTTTACTGGCTGTCAATGCCACGTTTCTAATAAACTGCTCTTGCTCTTCGCTTAAACCCGCAGGACAATGATACTGTGTGGTGGTCGCATTATATTTTGCCTCATAATCATAAAATGAATTGGGCGTTTCTAAACGGATCACGGGCAACGCGGTATCATTCAATATAGCGACAGTATACTCCTTACCCGTCACCCAGCTTTCAGCATAAACATCACAACGGTAGTCTAAAGCCACTTTCAACGCTTTTTGCAACTCTTCCCTTGAGTTTGCCTTACTCATACCAATACTAGACCCTTCCTGAGCAGGTTTCACAATAACGGGAAAACCCAATGCTTCAATACAAGCATCAAGATCATTTTCGTCTTTCAATAAAAACCATTTAGGCGTAACTAAACCATATCCCTTCCAGCATAGTTTGGTTTTAAGTTTATCCATCGTTAACGCTGAAGCTAAAACCCGACTGCCTGTATAAGGAATTCCCAATACCTCAAGAACACCTTGAATAACACCATCTTCGCCCCCACGGCCATGAATAACATTGAAAACCCTATCAACATGTACGCCACTCAAAGCCTGAATGGGACTTCCTTTGACATCAATAGCGATTGCGTCGATGCCTTTTCGTAATAAAGCCTGATAAACAGCCTCGCCACTTCTCAAAGAAACAGCCCTCTCGGCGGCTGAACCACCCATCAATACTGCAACCCGTCCAAATTTTTCAGGATTCCGAAAAGACACCCGGTGCCGTACTACATCAACCTCACCTACCATACATACCTCTGTGTGCAATTCAACACCCTGCTGTTCCTTTACTTTTTTTTGAACGTAAGCAATCAACTGCTCTATATCAGCAGCCGTCGAATTACCTGTATTTACTATGAAATTAGCGTGCTTTTCCGAGACACTAGCACCACCAATTGAATAACCTTTCAAACCTGACTTCTCTATCAATCTCGCTGCAAAATCACCTTCTGGATTTTTAAATACCGATCCACAACTGGGCTGATTAGTGGGTTGTGTTTGTGCCCGCTTTTCTAACAAGCCTTTTATTTTTTGTTGACTGGCAACAATATCACCTTTCTGTAATCGCAAGTGACAACTTAAAAACCACTCAACTCTTTCTGTCTTAACTGACCGATAACTTATTTCGTAGTCAGAAGGATACCGAACCGACAATTCTCCTAAGGCATCAATGGTTTCAACTTGACTCACGACGCCCCAGGTTTCTCCACCAAAAGCGCCTGCATTCATTTTTAAGGCGCCGCCCATTGTTCCCGGTATGCCTGCTAAAAACTCAGCACCGACCAATCCCTGTTCTGAACAAAAACGTGCGACATGGGCACAAGGAACACCCGCTTCGGCATAGACAATCATCTCCTCAACGAGGCGCATTCCCTTCAATCGCCCCTTAGTATTTATCACTGTACCTCGGATACCGCCGTCTCTAATTAATAAATTACTGCCTAATCCCAGCCATAATACAGGCTCAGAAACGGGTAAGGATTTTACAAACTCACATAAATCGTCTCTATCAAAAGGGATATATAACTGGTCAGCAGCTCCACCCACACGCCAACTCGTATATCTAGCCAGATTTTCATTGAGTAACAATCGACCTTTCATGAATCTTGACTCACCGTCGGCACAATCCGGGCTGCCAGTGCTTCGGTCAACAACTCAGGTAACTGTGTAGCAAAATGCCCTACATTACCAGCACCCATTGTCAAGATGACATCATCAGGTCTTACAATACCCGCCAATATCTTGGGTAACTCTTGCCAATTGTCAACAAAGACAGGATCAACCTGAGCACGCATACGAATAGCACGGCTTAAAGCCCGACCATCAGCACCTGTAATTACTGACTCACCAGCCGAATAAACATCCATTAAAATAAGCACATCTACCGTTGACAGTATATGCACAAAATCTTCAAACAAGTCGCGGGTTCGCGTATATCGATGAGGCTGAAAAATAACCACAGCTCGTCGCGTTGGCCATGCCTGACGTAAAGCCTCTAAAGTCGCAGCAATTTCTTTTGGGTGATGCCCATAATCATCGACCAAAGTCAGTTTTCCTTCATCAATTGCTAAATCACCTTGTATTTGAAAACGCCTACCAACCCCTTTAAACTCACCAAGACTTTTAACAATTGCATCATCAGAAACTTCAAGCTTGGTGGCTACCGCAATAGTGGCCAGAGAATTAAGCATATTATGCCATCCTGGCATGTTCAGAGTAACTTTTAAAGCCGGATAATCGCCTCGACGAATAACATTAAACGTAGTCAACATGCCTTTTTGCTCAACATCAACCGCTCTAATATCGGCATCTTCATGCACGCCATAAGTAAGCACTGGCTTGGATATGTTTGGCAAAATCGCTCTAATCCCTTCATCATCCAAACATAACACCGCTAAACCATAAAAAGGTAAGTGATGTAAAAACTCAATAAAAGTGTCTTTCAATCGCTGGTAACTATTTTGATACGTCTCCATGTGGTCTTGATCAATATTAGTCACTATTGCAATCATTGGTTGCAGATATAAAAATGACGCATCACTCTCATCCGCTTCAGCCACCAAATAATGACCTAACCCTAATTTTGCATTACTGCCGGCACTATTTAGGCGTCCACCTATCACAAACGTAGGATCTAACCCACCTTCTGCTAATACACTGGCGGTTAAACTGGTTGTGGTCGTTTTTCCATGCGTACCGGCAATCGCAATCCCAAACCGAAACCGCATTAACTCCGCTAACATTTCTGCACGTGGAATCACTGGAATCCGATTAATATAAGCCTGATCTATTTCATCGTTACTTCGATCTATCGCTGTTGAAGCGACAACAACATCCACATCCGTAACATTTTCTCGCTGATGCCCTATATTAATAACTACACCCAAATCGGCTAATCGCCGTGTCACGCCACTTTCTTTAATATCAGATCCTGACACTTGATAGCCAAGATTTAATAAAACTTCAGCGATACCGCTCATTCCCGTGCCACCAACACCCACGAAATGTATACGTTTTATATTGCCTAGTGTAGATACAATTTGCGTGCTTTTCTCAGGTATTTTCATAATCCGGCCTCAACCATACAATAGCCCGCAACAACTTCTGTTGCATCTAAACGAGCACACTTTTGTGCATTCTTGCTCATCAAGGCTAAATTACTTAAAGCATCATCGATACATTCAGCTAATGAGAAAGGATTCAAATTATTTTGCATTAACACGAGTCCAGCACCCGCATCCTTTAAATAACATGCATTAGCCGATTGATGGTCATCAATCGCAGTGGGCAGCGGGATAAAAATGGCGGGAACCCCCATTGCTGCCACCTCACTCACTGTCATCGCACCCGCCCTACAAATCACTAAATCAGCCCAATCATAAACTGCGACCATATCTTCAATAAAAGCGCTAGCTTCAGAATCAATCCCTAAGTCCTTATAGCGCTTGTCGACTTGAGACAACATCGCCGCACCTGTTTGATGCCTTACTCGTACGAGGCACTGCTTAGAATCCGTTTTTTTAAATTGAAAAATACCCTCTGGTACTATCTCATTTAAAATTTGGGCACCCTGACTGCCGCCAACAACCAACAACCGAATTTCACCTTCCACTGTTTGCTGCGTATTTCTCGCTACATTCAGAAAATCTTTTCTCAGAGGGTTACCGGTGAATTTTGCTTTAGTGCGCGATTCAAAACTGTTTGGAAAAGCCTCTAAAACCTGGTTGGAGATACGCGCAAGCAGACGATTGGTTGTGCCTGGAACACGATTCTGTTCATGAATGATCAACGGAATACCTAGAAGCTTTGCCATTAAGCCACCCGGTCCAGCAACAAAACCACCCATACCCAACACCACATCAGGTTTACGGGTATGCAATATTTTCAAAGCCTGAAAGCAGGCCTTAAAGAGCATAAAAACCGCCTTTATTTTAGCCATTACGCCTTTGCCTCTTACGCCTGCCACTGACAACCAATCAATCGCAATACCATGCTCTGGTATCACGCGACTTTCTAGTCCTCTGTGCGTCCCTAACCAACTAACCTGCCAATCCTTTTCCAGTAAATACTCTGCAACCGCCAAGGCAGGAAACACATGTCCGCCAGTTCCTCCGGCCATAATAACTATGCGCTTGCCCATTTTGACCTTTCCTTTGGTTTATTAGCATTTATCTCAGACACTTCACTGTTAACACGAAATAATAACGCAATTGCACAGCACATAATCATCATGCTGCCACCACCATAACTCATTAAGGGCAACGTCAGGCCTTTAGTCGGTAAAATACCCATATTAACTCCCATATTGACAAATGATTGAAAACCAAACCAAATGCCTAACCCATAGGCGATAAAAGCCGAGAATCTTTCTCCCACTTTCTCTGCTGCTACCGCGATTTCAAATGCACGCCAGACTAGTAACGTAAATAACACGATAACTGTTAAAACACCCAACAATCCCAGCTCCTCAGCAATCACTGAAAATAGAAAATCTGTGTGCGCCTCAGGAAGATAAAATAACTTCTGTATTCCATTGCCTAATCCAACACCGACCCATTCTCCACGTCCAAACGAAATTAATGCATGCACCAACTGATAACCGGTATCTTTAGAATCTGCCCAAGGATCAATAAAACTGGTTACCCTTTTCATTCGGTAAGGCTCAAAATAAACTAACAATGTCGCCGAGATAGTTCCAACCGATAATAATGCGATAAAAGGAGATAACCGCGCTCCCGCCAGAAACATAATACCCATTGCAATAATCATTATTACCACCGCAGAACCAAAATCAGGCTCCAGTAACAATAACAAACTAGCTGTAGCAAATAGCATCAAAGGCTTAAGTAAATAAAAAATCGATTCCCTTATGAATTTCTTATGTCGTGTCACATACCCGGCCATATATATCACCGCAAAAAACTTAACTACCTCAGAAACTTGTAATCTTACTCCGCCTAGAGACAACCAGCGCGTACTGCCGTTAACCTTTACCCCTAGACCTGGAATTAACACAATAATAAGCAATAATAATCCACAGACAAACAACCACTGACCGGAGTTTTCCCAAATTCTAATAGGCGTTCTAGCTATACAGTAACCCAAAAAAAGTCCCAACCCTATATGGATAGACTGTCTTACGGGATAGTAAAAAGTATCACCATTTAACTTCGCACCTAAATGCAAGGACGAAGATGCGACCATGACATATCCAATAATCAATAAACTCAACGTAACAATCACTAACAGCGTATCAAAATGGAATCGACCAATCCTTGACGGCTTTGCTCGCTTTTTCATTTAAGTAACCCTAATACAGCTTTAGCAAATTGATTGCCTCTATCTTGGTAATTTTTATATTGATCAAGACTTGCACAGGCAGGTGACAATAAAACACTATCACCACTTTCAGCTAGTCCAGCACATATCTTTACAGCTTGTACCATACTCTTCGCTTCGTAAACAGGAACACAGTCATTCAACGCCTGCTTGATCAAACCCGCATCCTTACCTATCAAGACGATACTTTTTGCTTTTTCTTTTACAACAGGACTTAATTCATTCATATCAGCGCCTTTTGCATCACCGCCGGCAATGAGAATGACTTTACGTTGATAACCTTCCAAAGCGGCCACACAAGCACCAATATTGGTTGCTTTTGAATCATTGACCCACGTCACACCTTTTATTTCTGCGACTCGCTGCATTCGATGTTCTAACCCTTTAAAAACTTTTAAGGCTCCACACATCGCCAAAGGATCTAACCCGACCGCCTTACCTAACGCCAGAGCAGCCAAGGCATTAGCAGCATTATGTCGACCTTCCAGTGGCAACTCGGCCAGTGGCATTAACCTTATATTAGCCTGCATCAAATATTCTTCATTATCCTGGACATCAATATAAAAATCAGCCTTAGTCTTAATTGAAAAAGTTAGTGTTTCCCTATCTGAGACCCGCATGTCATTGACCAGGGGATCATCAATATTGATCACCATAACACCGGTTCCCTTAAAAATAGTTTCCTTTTCATAGGCGTAACGGGCTATCGTTTCATGCCTGTCTAAATGATCTGCAGAAATATTCAAGACCGTTGCTGCCGCCGCATTTAAAACACTCGTCCGTTCAAGTTGAAAACTTGAGAGTTCCAATACATATAAGTCTGCGTCCTGTACCAACAAATCTAAAGCAGGGGTGCCTAAATTACCACCTACACCCACGTTTCTGCCTGCAAATCTAGCCATTTCACCCAACATCGTGGTGACAGTGCTTTTGCCATTAGAACCCGTAATAGCGACAATAGGTGCATCAACCGAACAAGCCAATAAGTCAATATCACTGACAATCCTCGATCCATTAGCAATCGCTTTAACAATGGCTATTTCAGTTAATGATACCCCTGGGCTTACAATTAAATGCGTCGCCACCTGAAAAGCAGACTCATCAAACCCGCCTGTGAAAACAGGCGTGTCCGGCATCATTTGGAAAAAAGCATCTTTTAAGGGCGGCTTATCCCGACTATCTGTGACGCCAAAATGAAAACCCAATTTATATAAATAATGTGCGACGGAAATACCGGTGTCACCCAAGCCAACAACTAATACCTTTGAGTAATTGGGATCTAAGGAAAATTTGTTTTTTAACGATTGTAAGATTGCGTCAATATTCATACTCATACACTTACGACTCGGCAACTCATCATTAAATAGTGTCTTTTTTATTCTTGTACAAATGGCTCATCTCAATTTTAATGTGGCTAAACCAATTAACACTAAAATAACGGTAATGATCCAAAAACGCACAATAACCCTAGGCTCTGGCCAGCCTTTCAATTCAAAATGATGGTGTATAGGTGCCATTCGAAATACCCGCTTTCCGGTTAATTTAAAAGAAGCGACCTGAATCATAACGGATAATGTTTCCATGACGAAAACCCCGCCCATAATGACCAGTACAACCTCTTGTCGAACCAATACCGCAAGCACCCCCAGAGCGGCACCTAAAGCCAAGGCGCCCACATCCCCCATAAACACCATTGCCGGATAAGCATTAAACCATAGGAAACCTAAGCCAGCTCCAACCAAAGCAGCGCAAAAAACAATTAACTCACCCGAATTAGGTAGATAAGGTATGGCTAAATAACTTGAAAATGCACTGTGTCCGGAAAGATAAGCAAAAACGCCCAAACCTGCGGCAACCATAACGGTTGGCATAATAGCTAAACCATCTAAACCATCTGTTAAATTAACGGCATTACTGGTACCCACAATCACAAAATAGGTCAGAACAATATACATCCAACCCATATCCAGCATAAAATCCTTAAAAAAAGGAATAATCAATTGAGTTTCCGCCGGCACTGATGCGGTTTTATATAAAAAGATGGCTGCCGTTAATCCAATGACCGATTGACCTAAATATTTAGCTCTAGCCGATAAGCCATCACTATTACGCTTAATTACTTTTCTATAGTCATCAATAAAACCGATAATGCCATATCCCATAGTCACTAACAAAATGACCCAAATATATCGATTGCCTAGATCAGCCCACAGCAGGGTACTAATTAAAATGGCAACCAATATTAAAGTTCCGCCCATTGTCGGTGTCCCAGACTTTTCATAATGTGACTGCGGACCTAATTCACGGATACTTTGCCCAATCTTATTGGAACTTAATTTTCTAATCATGACAGGGCCAATCATGAAAGAAATCACTAATGAGGTTAATGCACCCAATATCGCGCGAAAAGTCAGATACTGAAATACTCTAAACCCCCCATCAAACGTCATTAAATAATCTGTAAAATAAAGTAACATCTTTAATTCCTAAAATTCTCAACTAAAGCAGCAGCCACATTTTCCATGCGCTGCGCCCGTGAACCCTTAATCAAAATAACTTCATCGCCGGTTATTTCTTGTTTTAATTCGGCAATTAAATCTTCTTGTTTTTCATAATATGTGGCGCCCAAACCAAAGGCTTGCACCGTTTTCTTAGTATCGGCACCCACGGTAAATATCCGACTCACACCACTTGATTTGATAACCTCAGCTATCTCCTCATGGATCTTGGCACTATGTGACCCCAACTCGCTAAAAGCACCTAACACCAACCAGTGCCTACCCTTTAGCTGGCTCAATGCTTCAAGACCTGCTTCAAGAGAATCTGCATTAGCGTTATACGTATCATCAATGATGATGTTTCCTAAGTGCCCTACTAAAGGCTGCATTCGACCCACTACTGGCTTTATACTCTCTAAACCGGCTTTAACTTGTTCTAGTTCTATTCCCAAAGCCAGTGTTGCAGCAGTTGCCGCCAACGCATTAAGCACATTATGCTGACCTGCCAACTTTAGATTTACCTCAACAGCACCCTGGGCTGTAAGCAAATTAAATGCACTAATAAACGAATTGTTATTAATCCCCATTCCAGTCACTTTAGCCGTTACATCAGCATCTGCCCCTAGGCCAAATGAGATGACCTTTCGGTTTCCCGCAACGGCTTTCCAATAATCAAAATAAGCATCTTCCCTGTTGAGAACAGCAACACCCTTATCTCCAAGTGTTTCAATGATTTCGCCTTTAGCTTTCGCCACATCGCCTAAGCTGCCAAAACCCTCCAAATGTGCAGCACCTGCATTGGTAATAATGACCACGTCCGCGTTAGCATAATGACTGGTATAGGCAATTTCTCCAATGTGATTTGCACCCATTTCGATAACGGCGTAACGATCTTGTTCAGTCAATCGAAACAATGTCAAAGGCACTCCAATGTCGTTATTTAAGTTACCCTGAGTAAACAGAACCGTATCCTTAACCGCCAAAATTGCAGCGACCATTTCCTTAACCGTCGTTTTACCATTACTACCCGTCACCCCCACTACAGATAGTGGCCTTTCATTCTCCGATAACGATAGACGCCATGCTCCTGCCAATCTTGCCAACGCTAAGCGTGTATCATCAACAACAATATGCGGTAAAGCCGATGAAACGCCTGCATGCACAATTGCTGCAATCGCTCCCGCTTTTTCTGCCTGTTCAACAAAATCATTTCCATCAAAATTATGGCCTTTAATCGCAACATACAATTGATCTGCTTTAATGACGCGCGTATCTATGCTAACCCCTGTAATAGCAACGTCCTTTCCAATGAGTTTTCCTTGCACAATAGCAGCACAGGCACTCAGCATCATTTTCATACTATTTAAACTCTCATTTTTAAGGTATCAATCACCACCTGACTATCACTAAAATTAATTCTCTCACCATTAATCTCTTGATAATCCTCGTGCCCTTTACCTGCAATCACAATACAATCGTCTTCAGTTGCATTGAGTATGGCCGTTTGTATTGCCTGCTTTCTATTTTGAATAACGATAATCCTGGCGTTCGAATCAGAACTGATTGAAGTCTTACAACCTGCCAGAATATCACCTACGATATCCAGACTAGCTTCAAATCGTGGGTTATCATCCGTAATAATCACCCGATCAGCCCACTGTTCTGCAATCGCCCCCATCTCGGGTCTTTTACCTTTATCTCTGTTGCCTCCACAGCCAAACACCACCCATAATGACCATCGGCAATGCTTTTTAAGACCCGATATTACTTTATTCAACGCATCCGGAGTATGCGCATAATCAACAAAAACTAACGGCAATCCGTTACCACCAAAATGTTGCATACGTCCTGTCACAGGTTTTACGCTTATTAGTTTCTCAGCCGCCTCGGATAATGAGTAGCCCATTGCCAGCATCACCGTCAAAACAAGGAGGCTATTTTCAGCATTAAAATCCCCATAAATGGGCACATAAACTCGTTGATTATCGTCTCGCCAATTGACCATAAACTCAATACCGGCGACACTGTGCAAAATAGCCGCCTTAACACTTTCGCCAACGCTTACAGCTTTACCTTTAAAACTGACACCCCATATAACAATGTTTGAGGGTACCGCATCGATAATTTTCTCACAGTAGGAATCATCAAGATTCACTACGACAAAGGCTAATCCAGGCTTATACAATAATTGTAATTTAGCTTGTAAGTAATCATCCATAGTTCCGTGGTAATCTAAATGATCACGGCTAATATTAGTAAATACTGCACCTTTAAATATCACACCGTTGACTCGACCCTGCGCTAAGCCATGCGATGAAACCTCCATCGCGACAATACTCTTCTTATTTTTCAGTAATTCTGACAATATTCTCTGGATTTCAAGCGCGTCTGGCGTAGTATTTTTAGTTTTATTTAAATGTCCCGACTCTCCCCAACCCAACGTACCCACAACTCCACAGTCATTTAACATTTGACTTAAAAATTGGGTACAGGATGTTTTACCGTTCGTTCCTGTGACACCAATCACAGACATCAAGCCAGAAGGATCACCATAATAACGAGCAGCAATATCTCCCAGCTTAACAGCCAAATTATCAACTGCAATCAGGGGCACATCCGCTATTGATTCCGCCAACTGCTCGCCGCCACCTAAAGGGTCATAGATAATAACAACTGCACCGTTTAAAATGGCCTGACTCGCGTGGAAAAGACCGTGTTGCTGAGCACCCACTAACGCAATAAATACATTTCCAGTAACAACGTCCCTACTATCTAAAACGAGTCCAGTTATAAACGTATCGCCGACTTTAGAAAAAGTAGCGTTTTGACATGAAACAAATCCCTCTAATAATTCACTTAACTTCATTGACATCGAATGGTTTTCTTTGTGTTAACAAAATAGGCATCGTCTCCTCTTGATCGGGAGCCACTTCAAGTATTCTCAACGCACCCGCCATCACCTTTGAAAATACGGGTGCGGATACCAAACCGCCGTAATACTTGCCGGCTGAAGGCTCATCAATCATGACGACTATGATCAAGCGAGGATCATTAACCGGTGCCATTCCTGCAAAAACCGCGAAATAACTGCTCTCTGTATAACCTCTTGCGGTTGCTTTTTTTACAGTTCCTGTTTTACCGGCTGCACTATAACCATCAACTCTTGCTTCATAGGCTGTGCCTTCTTTCGTTAACACAGTCTCCATCATCTTTCTTACACTTCTTGCAGTCTTAGCAGAAAACACGCGCACAACATCATTATCTTCCTCTCGCTTTAACAAACTGACAGAATGCAAAAGACCGTCGTCTGCCAGTGCGGTATAACTTCTTGCCAACTGCAATGCCGAGCTATTTAAGCCATATCCAAACGACATCGTTGCCCGATCAAAATCGTGCCATCGCTTATAATCCTTCATTCTCCCGCTGGCTTCACCGGGAAAACCAGCTCCTGCTGAAACACCAAAGCCAAGTTGATGATACGTATCCCACAGATACTTCGGAGGCATTTTTAAAGACATCATACTCACACCCACGTTACTGGACTTTGTAAGCACATGGGTTACATCCAGGGTACCGTAGTTATGCACATCCCTAACTGTATTACGCCCAATTTGCAAAGTGCCATTGGTTGGAAAAATCGAATTAGGCTTTATATACCCACCATCCAAAGCGGCTGCGACAACAAAAGGCTTTACCGTTGAACCCGGTTCAAATACCTCAGTAAAGGCTCTATTTCTATACACACTTTCTTTTAAATTATTCCTTGTATTCGGATTAAAAGAAGGTTGATTAACAGCGGCTAGAATTTCCCCATTTTTTGCATCTAAGACAACTAATGTTCCTGATTTCGCATTATTTTCTTCAACGGCCACCTGTAGTTCTTTATAAGCCAAATATTGAATGCGTTGATCAATACTTAACTCCAGAGTCTTTCCAGAAACAGGTTCATTGATACTTTCTACATCATCAATAATACGTCGCTGCCCATCTCTGATAACGCGCTTACTGCCTGCCGTACCTTTAAGCTGTTTCTCGTAACCGGACTCCATTCCGGCTTGCCCAATATCATCAACATTGGTAAATCCAACAATATGAGCAGACACACCACCCGCCGGATAGTACCGCTTAAACTCCCTTTCAAAATAAACACCTTCCAGTTTTAATGCTTTTACATCATCCCCTAATTGTGGATTAACCCGACGAGCAATATACAGAAACTGCCGTCTTGGTTCCTCTTTAATCCATTCCATTACTTTTCCATCAGGCAAATTCAGGAGCTTCTCCATTGCTCTTATCCCTTCCTGTTTGGCGTATCTTAATTCTCTGGGATTTATCCAAATAGACTCAACAGGCGTACTGATCGCTAAAGGCTCACTATTTCTATCAATAATCATGCCTCTATAAGCTGAAACAGCGACCTCATCAACTTGCCTCATATCGCCTTGATGCTTTAAAAACTGCTTACTAATAACCTGTAAATGAATATCCCGAACGACAAGCACCAGCATACAGACCATTATAAAAGTAACTACAATCTTACGCCTGCCGGAAAAGTCATCTATGACTTTCTTTACAGAACCTCTATCTCGAAAATCTAACATTTATGGTTTTATATAAATAATTTTTTCTCTTAGCGGCATAACCAGCTTTAACTGTTCCCTTGCCACAAGTTCTAATCGATTCTGCTCGCCCAACATCGTCAGTTCCAATTGCATTTGTCCCCATTCGACTTCGTATTGATCGAGCGCTCTCTCTTGCTTTTGAATCTCAATAAAAATCAGACGTGAATAATACTTACTATAAACAACGGCTAGGGATGACAATAAAAGCACCACACTCGCCACAATCAAAAGTCGCTCAATAATCACTTAAACCTTCTCAGCAACACGCATAACAGCACTTCTAGCCCTTGGATTTTGTTTTATTTCTTGCACATCAGCCTTCAATGCTTTTCCTACTTTTGTTAACACACCTTTTGCAATATCAATTTCTCTTATTGGCAACTTACCAGGATTAAACTTAGCTCCGGATTCATCCCTAATAAAACGTTTTACGATTCTATCCTCAAGGGAATGAAATGAAATAGCGACCAATCGTCCGCCAGGCTTTAAAACTCGCACAGACTGTTGCAAAACACTTTTTAATTCCTCCAGCTCCCGGTTAATTTCAATACGAATGGCTTGAAACGTTCGCGTTGCAGGGTGTTTATTTTTTTCTCTTATAGGCACAACATCTTCAATTAGTCTGGCTAATTGAGTTGTTGTTATGATAGGAGATTCCAGTCTTCTATCGATTATCGCTTTCGCGATACGTCTGGCGAATTTTTCTTCACCATAATCAAATAAAACACTGACCAGTTTCTTTTCATCAACCGTAGCCAACCATTGCTCGGCAGACATCCCTGAGGTACCATCCATACGCATATCCAAAGATCCTTCTCTTAAAAAACTAAACCCCCTTTCAGGATTATCGAGTTGAGGTGATGACACGCCTAAATCCATCAAAATACCGTCTACCTTTCCAACCAGCTCACTCGCTTCGATAAACGTTTCTAACTGCGAAAAGCAAACCTGCTTTATCTGAAAACGACCATCTTGTAGCATCGCTTTTGCGTAACTTGAATTAACCGCATCAAAATCACGATCAAAAGCAATCAATTGCCCACCTTGACCCAATAAACTTAAAATGCCTCGACTGTGCCCCCCTCGACCAAACGTACAATCGAGATAAACACCTTCTTTTTTAATCGCCAATTGTTGCAAAGCTTCTGCATACATAACGGGTAAATGTTCCATCAACAAAACTCCCGTATTAAAAAGACAAAGTATCTAACTCATTCAGACCTTCATCATCATCACTATTCAACCATTCGTTTTCTTTGGCTGTCCAAGCAACATCATTCCAAATTTCAAATTTATTAAGTTGCCCGACTAAAACTATCTTTTTATCCATTTGAGCAAACTTCCTTAGTTTTTCTGGCAATAAAAACCGCCCTTGACCATCCATCTCACATTCAGATGCATTTCCAATAACGAAACGCCTTAACTTACCGGCCATCTTATTTAACGTAGGTAATCGACTGATTGTTTGTTCAAGACGCTCCCATTCGGGCAGGGGATAAAGCCATAAACAGCCACTTTCCCCAACACATCTTTCGTTTACTGCAACCGTTACAATTAATTGTCGCTCACAGCACTCTTCCAACTCTTTTCGGTAACGAGTGGGTATTGCAAGACGGCCTTTATCATCTAAATTAATTGAACTAATGCCTCTAAACAAAAACTGACTCCAAAAATCCTAAAAAAACCACTCTCTACCACTTTTCACCACCTAGAAGCACTATAAATTCCAAACAGTTCATAGTCAAGAATGTTTTCATTTAAACTCTTTCTTTTTTGACAATGACTTATGTGACTATAAAAAAAAGGCGAAACGATGAACCATAGAATGAAACAAATTCTATTATTTATCAGATGGTTAATTGATTTTATTCAGAAAACACGTTAGGAATAGAGCAACTCAATGCTTTAATTTTATAAGGGAATTACGATATTAAAAAAGAAAGAGTCAGCCTATAAGCCGGGTTCTGTCGTGAACAGTCATTCATCTAGGCTGCAAGTCACCTTACAGCTCAAGCAATCTACCCAGGAACCGCGCGGGCCACGCGTCTGTCCCTCTATTTGATCTTGCTCCGAGTGGGGTTTACCATGCCACCGCTGTTACCAGTTGCGCGGTGCGCTCTTACCGCACCTTTTCACCCTTACCTATCAATAAATAACAGGCGGTTTATTTTCTGTGGCACTTTCCGTAGGCTCACGCCTCCCAGGCGTTACCTGGCACTCTGCCCAATGGAGCCCGGACTTTCCTCCATTTTATTTTGACAATAAAACAGCGACTGCCCAGCCAACTCTTTCGGCAGTCAGTATACTTCATTCGTTAAAGCAAAGCTAATGAGAAATCATATTGCAACCCACTGCTAATAACAGATAAGCTGATCTTTTTTATCCCTATCAATCACTAATGCGGCTTGATACAGCACCTTTTTTCTTACTCCCGTAATCTCGACAGCCATTGCAACTGCTGACTTTATTGAACACTCAGCCAATAAAACCCGAAGTACTTTTTCCTGCTCAGGGGTCATAACTTGCGCCTCTTTATCGACAGCCGCTCCATCAACAATAACAACAAACTCCCCCTTTCTCATGTTCTCACTGTGCATAACCAAGTCCAACGCATCACCCAGACTAGCCTTTACAATCGTCTCATGAAGCTTGGTTAACTCTCTAGCAATCACAATTTCTCGCTCTAAAGGTAAAACCTCTGCCATATCCTGTAATGCCGCTAAAATTCGGTGGCACGACTCATAAAAAACCCAAGTCTTCGGAGAATTAAGCCTTTCAGTAAAAAAAGCTTTGCGTGCTGATGACGTTCTAGGTAAAAAACCCTCAAAAGAAAATTGCGTCACTGGTAATCCTGAGGCAGACAATGCCGCAATTAATGCACAAGCACCCGGAATAGGCACCACATCTAAACCCGCGTCCTTCACCATTTTCACAAGTGGCATTCCCGGATCACTTAACAAAGGTGTACCCGCATCAGAGACCAAAGCAATAGACAAGCCTTCACGTAGTTTCTCTAACATGACTAAAGAAGCCTTATCCTCATTATACTGATGCAATGAAACTAATTTATTAATAATCCCATAATGCTGTAGCAGCATCTTGACATGCCGGGTATCCTCTGCCGCAATCAAGTCAACCTTCTTTAAAATCTCAACAGCTCTAAAACTAATATCGGCTAAATTACCTATTGGCGTAGCAACAACGTATAATTTGCCAGAACCATTAATATTTGATACTGCCATTCATATCACCTTCAATTTAAAGATAAAACCATGAACCGTCATGATTAGATGTAATTATTACTTGAGTAAGCCCCGATTATATCAGTATGTTGCTGTATCAATACGGCCAGATTACAGGCACACAGTAGATAGCCCGTGCCTCTAACAAAATCCCCAACCAAAGCTGCACACTTAATCCAGGGTGAAAAAGCCGAAGAACAAGCCCACAACTTTCTCATCAGTCAAGGACTCATTCCAATAGCCAGAAATTATCGCTGTAAGCTGGGTGAGCTTGATTTGATTATGAAAGACCAGCAATCATTAGTTATTATTGAAGTGCGTTATCGAAAAACCGATCGTTACGGTTGCGCTACGGAGAGTATTACCCGAGCCAAGCAATCGCGTATAATAGCCACAACGCATTGCTATTTATCCTCAAAAAAACAGGATACTCCGCTCCGCTTTGATGTTGTTGCGATCTCTGGCAATGGCAAACTAGAATGGATAAAAAACGCTTTTTAAGTTAAAAATGATCTCATGAGTTTACAAGACAGAATAATAAACCACTTCACTGACAGTATCAAAATTCAGCAGGATACCATGACTTATCTGAGTGAATTAATTGAATATGCCTCTCAACGCCTGGTTTCGACCCTACTCAATGATAAAAAAATACTGACTTGCGGTAGTGGACGCTCTGCAACCAGCGCTCAACTGCTTTCATCAGCCATGCTTAACCAATTTGAACGTGACCGCCCCTCGTTACCGGTTATCGCATTAACAACCAACACAGCAACAATAACCGGAATAACCAATGAGTTTCACTTTGAGGATATTTTCTCAAAACAACTCAGAGCCTTAGGTCAAAGCGGTGATATGCTGGTTATTTACACGGATGGTAACAGCTCAACCAATATAGCCAAAGTCATTACTACTGCACACGACAAAGAAATATCTGTTATCGCGATAACAGGAAATAACGGTGGACTAATTCCCTCATTACTGAAAGAAACTGATATTGAAATACGTATACCATCAACTTCCAGTACTCGCATTCAGGAAGCGCATATATTGATTACTGATTGCTTGTGCGATTTAATTGATCACCAATTATTCGGTTAAAAACCCTACCATTATCATAGGCAAGCCATGAAAAAAGCATTTCTAATCATTATGTTGCTTAATACCTTAAGTATCGTTGCGTGTGTACCTACCGCCAATAACCAGGAAATAATCACAGAAAAGACCTTGGCTCAAGATAGACGAACCCGAGAGATTATTTTGTCGGATCGAGAAATAATATCCGATGCCTATTCCGATCTTAACGCCGAGGACGCCATAAAAAGTCAATGTCACATAACCATCAACACCTATAACGGTGCAGTTCTCATTACTGGCGAAGCACCTACTGAAGCGTTAAAAGCAAAAATTATTGCTATCGTCCAAGTCGTCAGCAACGTGAAAATGGTGCATGATAATTTAACTATTTCTCGCCCCAGCAGTTTAGAATCACGCGCCAGTGACAAGAGCATAACTCAAACGGTTAAAACTGCACTCAAGCAAATTAGAACACTACCTGACTTTGACCCTGCCATGATAAAAGTCGTTACCGAAAATGGAATTGTTTACTTGCTGGGCTTGGTGCATAGAGATGAAGGCTCGGTTGTTATCAATGTAACTAAACTACAACCGAATATAAAACAAATTATTACCGTTTTTGAGTACCTCGACTAATAACCATCGTCTCAATGACGACATTAGCGATACTATAACATTTATTAAGGCCACTGCATGAGCGACAAGATTTACGCCCTTTCGCTCTAAAAAACCGAGTTAAACCAGTTTAAGCTGTCTAATGAACTACCAATCGGCTTATATTCAGCACCGACCCAACCTGAATAAGATGATTGCTTAATCACTGAAAACAGGTTTTCAAAATCAATGTCTCCCGTTCCCGGCTGCCCACGTCCGGGACAATCCGCAAATTGAATATGCCCTATTCTGTCAGCATTTTGACTAATAAAGCCGACAATATCATCCCCCATCTTTGTCAAATGATAAATATCATATTGCATAAATAAGCTAGGCAAGCGCAGTTCATCCAGAATATCCAGCATTTGCACCCCATGATTAATCATAAACCCAGGCATATCCTGATCGTTAATGGCTTCAAAAACGGTTTTAATCCCCAAAGGCGCAAACGCCTCAACGGCAAACAACAAGTTATCTTTAAAAGTCTTTAAATACGCCTGCCGACGATATTCATTAAAACACCGCCCAGGCAACACATTAATAAATTCAGGTTTTAATACCTTTGCATAAGCCACTGCTTGCGCCACTGCGTGACGAAACTGCTCCTGCTTCTCAGGAACACTAGCCAACCCTTCTCCGCCATCTAACAAATCATCTGCGTCTACATTAAACAGCACCAGCGTCAGTTGTTGCTCATCAAGACAGGCTCTTAATGATTCTGCCGATAACGTATAAGGGAATTGCACCTCAACTGCCTGGAATCCTTGCTGCCTGGCTACTTTAAAACGCTCAAGCAGAGGCACTTCATTGAACAATAAACTTAAGTTAGTTGAAAATTTAAGCACTTTTCCTCAGATGAAAGAAACTTAGCTTCTTTTGCCATGTTTTATCAACCGGTCTGACAGGCAGAGGAAACAACACCGATACCTTGAGACCACCAAATTGAGAGACACCCAGTATTAAATCCGCATTATGAATCGCGGCAATACGCTGTACAATCGAAAAGCCTAAGCCAGTCCCTTTGGCTGTATTTGCCGTTTCAACGCAGCGATGAAAACGTTCTAAGGACTTTTCATATTGATCGGGTGAGATGCCTGGCCCGGAATCTTCAACGCACAATTGTAAATATTTCTCATGCCCTGCCACGGTGATTAAGACATTGCCTTTAGCGGGTGTGTATTTAATCGCGTTATCAATAATATTCCGAATTAAAATGGTCACTAAGGGCGCATTGACGATTGCAGGCACTGCATTATCTTCAATAAACTCAATAACAATCTGCTTTTTATGTGCCTCAGGCTCTAACTCTGTAATCACATGGACAACTTCCCGGCTTACCATGGTATTCTGCTTGGTTAGAAATTCAGTATTAGACTCAATTCTCGAAAAAGTCAGTAACTGCTGTACCATATAAGTCATCCGGTTGACAGCTTGTTTAATACGTGACAGAGCCTGCTTTCTAACCTCTTCGTCAGTGGTTCTTAAGGCAACATGTGCTTGAGTCAGTAAACCCGCCAAAGGTGTTCTCAACTCATGCGAAGCATCCGCAGTAAAGCGACGCTCATGTTCAAAAGCACGTTCTAGTTGCACAAAAAGATTATTGATTTCATTAACCACCGGAACAATCTCATTGGGCAGTCTTTTGATAGAAAGCGGCTTAAGATAACTGGCTTCACGTTTTGCAAGTGCCTTTTCCAATCTATTCAGGGGTTTTAATGATAAACCCACAATAAACCAAATAACTAAACCTAAAATAGGCAACCCAATCAGAAATTGAGTGACTAACTGTGATGATATTTCATCAGTTAGTTCAGCGCGTATTTCCTCTTTTTGACCGACATGGATAACATATTCACCGGTTGCATTCGCAATACTAAAAACATGCCACTCATGACCATCGATATTCGTATCACTAAATCCGTGATCAGACGATGAAAAAGCAAACTTCGGTGCGCTATCTGATCTCAGTATTAATCCTTCTTTCTTTGACCACAACTGAAAGGCCACTTTTCTTTCATATTTATGACCTAACGCATTTGCTTTTAGCAGATCATCAAAAATGGGCCATAGTTGTTCATCAATATTACTTTGACTAAAGCCATGAACGGAAAAAGCAGGAGCGTTTTCAGAGCGCAATAACAAGCTATCGTCCACAGACCACAACTGAAGTGCATTTTTATTCTTAAATTTACGTTTGAATGTAAAAGTATGAAAAATCTCATCAGCCTTTTCTTTCTCTTGCTCTTGACTCCAATGTCCCGACAATGATCCCTCACGAAACAAGCTTTCTACAAAAGCATTAAGCACTTTTGCGGACTGCGCCAGTTCCGCATCAAACAAATTGGCAACTTCATCTCGCGTTACTTTATAATTTAAATAAGCCGCAATACCCCAAATCAGCATTGAAGCTGAAAGCAGACTCACTAACAATAACTGCCTGAGAGAATAATTCATATCTCATCTACATTATCAATAATATAGCCTACACCGCGTACCGTTCTTATCAGTGAAGAACCGAGTTTCTTTCTCAAGTAATGAATATGAACTTCAACCGTATTACTTTCTACGTCAGAATCCCAAGAATAAAGACTTTCTTCAAGCCGGGAACGCGAGACTACTTTGCCGATATTACTCATCAAAAAGCTTAATATCTCGAACTCCTTTTGCGACAAATCTACTTTTTCATTATTAAACGTCACTTGATGTGAAGCAGGATCAAGCACAATACCTTTATATTCGATGGTCGGCGCACTTCGCCCTTCACTCCGTCTGGCCAACGCTCTTAACCTGGCACAGACTTCATCTAACTCAAAGGGCTTAATAACAAAATCATCTGCCCCACTGTCCAAACCTGACACCCTATCAGATATGGTATCTTTTGCCGTTAACACCATCACGGGCGTTTCATCTTTACGGCCTCTTAAGGCTCGCAAAATGGCCATACCATCCATATCCGGGAGGTTTAAATCCAATACGATCAACTCATAACTGTTTAGTTTCAGTGCCTCATCAGCTAACTTACCGTTTGTTAACCAATCGACCGCATAGCCCTCCATTCTTAAGCCCTCAACTAAACCATCGCCGAGTATTTCATCGTCTTCAACTAACAGGAGCCGCATTCAACCTCCAAAATCATTTTGTATCGACCCATTAGAGCCCTTCATTCCTTTATTCAACTGTCACTGATTTTGCTAAATTTCTAGGTTGATCAACGTCCGTACCTTTTAGGATAGCCACATAATAAGACAGTAACTGCAAAGGAATCGTATAAATAATAGGAGAGACTTCATTATCAATTTGTGGCACTTTTATAATCTGTACATTTTCATCCTCTGTCGTCACCAAGGTTTCATCCATAAAGACGATTAATTGCCCACCACGCGCACTGACTTCCTGAATATTTGATTTTAACTTATCCAATAATTCGTTATTGGGCGCCACCGTGATCACTGGCATATCGGCATCAATTAACGCAAGTGGCCCATGCTTCAATTCACCTGCTGGATAGGCTTCGGCATGAATATAAGATATTTCTTTAAGTTTTAAGGCACCTTCCATGGCAATGGGATAATGAGTCCCTCTACCCAAAAATAGCGCATGTTGTTTATCAGCAAACCTTTCAGCCAGGATTTCAATTTCTTTATCCAACTTTAATACCGCTTCAATTTTTCCGGGTAAACTAAATAATTCAGAGGTTATTTTCGTTTCATCGGCTGCGGATAATTCAAAACGGCGACCGACTGCAATCACCAACAACATCAGTGCCGTTAATTGCGTGGTAAACGCTTTAGTAGAAGCCACGCCAATTTCTGGGCCAGCTCGTGTCATTAATACTAAGTCTGATTCTCTAACCAACGAGCTTTCTGGGCCATTACAAACGGTCAAGGAATATTTAGCGCCCCGTTTTTTAGCCTCTTGCAAAGCCGCCAAGGTGTCAGCCGTTTCTCCGGATTGAGAGATGGTAACAATTAAGGTATCCGGTGCTAACACAGGGTTTCGATAACGAAACTCACTTGCGACCTCTATATTACAGGGTACTCTTGCAAAACTTTCAAACCAATAGCGTGCTACCAAACCGGCATGATAACTGGTGCCACAGGCTAAAATTTGTACTGATTTAATAGCATCAAATACTTCATTGGCATTATGACCAAAGGCATTTTCCTGTAGGCGATGGTTAATAAATCGCCCCTCTAAGGTTTGAGAAATAGCAAAGGGTTGCTCATGGATTTCTTTCAGCATGTAATGGCGGTATTGGCCTTTATTCACTGAATCTGCGGTCAATTGAGTTTCTTTGATCGGACGATTAACGATTTGATCATTTTCATCATAGATGACCAATTCATCAATACTAATGCTTGCAATATCGCCGTCTTCTAAAAAAATAAACTGCTGAGTCACCGGTAGTAAGGCCGCCACATCAGAGGCAATAAAAAACTCACCAATACCGACACCAATCACTAGGGGACTGCCTTTTCGACAGGCCACTAACGTGTTCGGATTTTCACTACTGATAATCCCCAACGAATAGGCACCTTCTAATGTTTGTACGGTTTGCTTAATAGCAAGCAGTAAATCGCCGGTTGTCTCCATCATCTTAGCTATCTGATGCACAATCACTTCAGTATCCGTTTCTGAAGTAAACACAAAGTCATCCGCTTTTAACTCGCTGCGTAAGTTTTCATGGTTTTCAATAATGCCATTATGAACAACAGCGATGGTATCTTTACTCATGTGAGGATGTGCGTTTTCGGTACTGGGTTTTCCATGCGTTGCCCAACGGGTATGTGCAATGCCTACTGTTCCCGAAACGGGTTCAAGATTTATTAAATCTTCTAGCCCTTTGACCTTTCCCAACTCTCTTTTTCTATAAATGGTTTGATGATTGACAACAGCTAATCCAGCCGAATCATAACCTCGATACTCTAATCGTTTAAGCCCTTCAATTAAGATAGGGACTATGTTTCGTTGTGCTACACCACCGACAATACCACACATATTATTTTTCCTGTTTTATAGGTCGTTGCCAATCAGCTATTGAAACTTGCTTGACTCGGCTTAGGGTTAACTGATTTTCTGGAGTATCTTTAGTAATCGTTGAGCCTGCACCAATGGTAGCATTTTTACCAATGGTCACAGGGGCGACTAACTGGGTATCCGAGCCTATAAATACCCCATCTTCAATCACTGTTCTAAATTTATTCGCACCATCATAATTACAGGTAATGGTGCCTGCGCCTATGTTAACACCACTGCCCACGGTCGTGTCACCAATATAACTTAAATGATTGATCTTGCTTCCTGAAGCAACAGATGATTTCTTGATTTCAACAAAATTACCGATATGGACATGATCGGCTAATTCTGTTTCTGGACGTAAACGGGCAAAGGGACCAATTTTACTACCTGCGCCTATCACAGCATTATCAATTACACAGTTAGCCAATATTTCTACATCATCACCAATGACTGAATTCTTAATCTGTGTATTAGCGCCAATTTTTACATTGTTTCCTAGACTATTTTTTCCTTCAATAATCACATTCACATCAATGATGATATCAATACCTAATGTTTCTATTGAACCTCTGATGTCAAAGCGAGCAGGATCTAACAACGTCACCCCTTGCTCCATTAATACTTGGGCTTGTTCTAGCTGATAAACCCGCTCTAAGTGACTTAATTGTACCCGATTATTAACCCCTAAGACCTCATCCACGGTGTCTGGCTGACTGGTTATTACGTCTACCTTATCAGCAACGGCCATTTCAATCACATCGGTTAAATAATACTCGCCTTGGGCATTATTATTACCCAATTGTGCTAACCATTTTTTCAACTGACCACCCTGCACAGCCAAAATTCCGGTATTACCTTCAATAATGAGCTTTTCATCCGGGGCGGCATCTTTTTCTTCAACAATTTTGGTGACTTTTCCTGACTTGTCACGCACTATTCTGCCATAACCGGTAGGATTTTCTAAATTAACCGTCAGTAGCGCTAAGGTGTTATGACTCACATTCGCTATTAATTGCTGTACTGTACCTAACTTTAATAAGGGTACATCACCATAAAGAATAAGTACGGTATCGTCATCACTGATTTGTTCTTTACACTGTTGTACCGCATGTCCGGTACCTAATTGTTGTTTTTGTTCAACCCAGTTTGCATCCAAGTCTTTTAAAGTATTCCTTACTAGATCAGCGCCGTGACCATAAACAATGGTAATGGTATTATTATCCAACTGCTGACTCATGTCATAGACATGTTGCAATAAGGGTCGATTAGCCACTTTATGTAATATCTTGGGTAATTCAGAACGCATGCGCGTGCCTTTACCCGCTGCCAGAATAATGGTTGTAATTTTCATTTGAAATCCTGTTAAACAAAAAAGCCCGATAACGAGTTTAGCGCTACCGGGCTTTCTTTAAATTAAAATATCGCCTGTTGTTCTATCAAGAACATGAGAGCTATCTATTATCCACCGCGCTTTCTAAATCTATCCAGCGTTCTTAATTGCATAACAGCTTGTTGTAGTTGAGCCTGAGCTGTTGCATAATCAATCTTTCCTGATTTATCAGACAAGGCTTCTTCTGCTTTTACTTTAGCGTCTAAAGCAGCCACTTCATCGATGTCTTTTGCTCTAACCGCCGTGTCCGCCAAGATAGTCACTAAATGAGGCTGAATCTCTAACAGCCCACCTGAAATATAGAACGGGTAGCTTTCAGTGTCACTCACTTTGACCCGAACTTCGCCAGGATTAAGCTTTGTTATCAACGGAGCATGACGAGGTGAAATACCTAATTCTCCCAACTCACCCGGCGCAAAAATCATTTCCACACTTCCGGAAAATATCTCCTTTTCTGCACTGACAATGTCTACATGTACGGTCATGGTCATTTCTTCACCTTTTCCCAACGCCTCTCCACCGTTAGGAGGAGAGGCTATTTATTAGCTTTTTAATGTCTTAGCTTTCTCAAGCACTTCATCTATGGTACCGACCATATAAAAAGCCTGCTCAGGAATCGCATCGTACTCACCGGCAATAATGCCTTTGAAGCCGGCAATCGTGTCTTTTAATGACACATACTTACCTGGCGACCCCGTAAAGACTTCAGCCACAAAGAAAGGTTGAGACAAGAAACGTTGCATTTTACGCGCTCTGGATACGGTTAATTTATCTTCTTCAGATAACTCATCCATACCTAAGATGGCAATAATATCGCGTAATTCTTTATAACGCTGCAAGATACCTTGAACGCTACGCGCTACATCATAATGCTCTTGACCAATCACTAAAGGATCAAGCTGACGACTGGTTGAATCTAAAGGGTCAATCGCAGGATAAATACCTAACTCTGCAATCTGACGTGACAATACCACTGTCGCATCTAAATGCGCGAAGGTTGTTGCTGGTGATGGATCTGTTAAATCGTCCGCAGGTACATAAACCGCTTGGATAGACGTAATAGAACCGGTTTTAGTTGAAGTAATACGTTCTTGTAAAACCCCCATTTCTTCAGCCAAGGTGGGCTGATAACCTACCGCAGAAGGCATACGTCCTAATAACGCAGATACTTCTGTACCCGCTAAAGTATAACGATAAATGTTATCAACGAAGAATAATACGTCACGACCTTCGTCACGAAAGTATTCAGCCATCGTCAAACCGGTTAACGCAACGCGCAATCTGTTTCCTGGAGGCTCATTCATCTGACCGTAAACCAAAGATACCTTATCGATTACGTTTGAATCAGTCATTTCATGATAGAAATCGTTACCTTCACGAGTCCGCTCGCCCACACCGGCAAACACAGAATAACCACTGTGTTCAATCGCGATGTTACGAATCAATTCCATCATGTTAACGGTTTTACCTACCCCAGCACCACCGAATAAACCGACTTTACCCCCTTTTGTGAAAGGGCAAACCAGGTCGATAACTTTGATACCGGTCTCTAATAACTCATTAGCCGCAGCTTGTTCTGCGTAACTGGGTGCTTCACGATGAATACCCCATCTTACCGCTTCGCCGATTGGACCTTTTTCATCAATGGGTTGACCTAGGACGTTCATAATACGACCTAAGGTTTCTTTACCCACGGGGACTGAAATAGGGGCGTTAGTATTAGTCACTAATAAACCTCTACTTAAGCCATCAGTACTACCCATAGCAATCGTTCTGACAACCCCGTCGCCTAATTGCTGTTGTACTTCCAATACTAATTCTTTGCCTTCTACCTGTAAGGCATCATATACTTTTGGCAGGTCTGTACGTGAAAATTCCACGTCAACGACCGCGCCGATAATTTGAACGATTTTACCCGAACTCATTGAGTTGTCCTCTTAGTGTGATGTCATTTTGCTTGGGTCCTTCGACTAGCGAGAGCCTTAAACAGCGGCGGCACCGGCAACAATTTCCGAAATTTCTTGAGTAATAGCAGCTTGTCTGGCTTTGTTGTAAATCAATTGCAACTCACCAATAAGATTGCCTGCGTTATCTGAAGCACTCTTCATAGCAACCATTCTGGCAGCCTGTTCACAGGCATTATTTTCAACCAGTCCTTGATATACCTTCGATTCTATAAAGCGGGTCAATAAATGATCCAATACTTCTTTTGCATCAGGCTCATAAATATAATCCCAGTGACCACCCAAATTTTCATCCAGTTCACAGGCGGCTACAGGTAACAATTGCTCGATTGTAGGCTTTTGAGTCATGGTGTTGACAAACTCATTACTGATTACAAACAATTGATCAATTTTACCTGACTCGTAAGCATCCAGCATTATTTTAATAATACCGACTATGTCGTGTAGGTGCGGAGCGTCACCTAATTTGGATACTTGACCGATTAAATTCACCTTTAAGTTACTGAAAAAACCGAATGCTTTAGTCCCAATCGTACAAATATCAACTTCAACATTTGCATTATTCCATTGACCTAATTCAGACAGCGTTTTTCTAAATAAATTTGAATTTAACCCACCGCACAAACCTCTATCAGAACTAATCAGGATAACGCCAACACGCTTAACGTCACGTGCTATTAAATACGGGTGCTTATATTCCGGATTTGCCTGAGCCAAGTGCTTAATAATTTGGCCTATTTTTTTGGAATAGGGCCTTGTTGCCTGCATTCTGTCTTTTGTTTTACGCATTTTACTCGCCGCAACCATCTCCATTGCCCGAGTGATCTTTTGAGTATTTTTGATACTCGCGATCTTTGTGCGTATTTCTTTGCCAACAGCCATTTGAAGACCCTTTTACCAACTATGAGTTTTAATGAAAGTTTCTATTGCAGTGCGTAAACTACTGCTAATTTCATTATTAAAGTCGCCAGTCGCATTAATGTTATCAAGTAACTCAGCATGTTCCGATTTCACGTATAGATGCAATGCAGACTCAAAACTTAGCACCTTATTGACTTCTATACCATCAAGAAAACCTTCATTCGCAGCAAACAATGAGACTGCCATTTGTGCAACTGACATGGGTGAATATTGATTTTGCTTCATCAGCTCGGTCACACGTTGACCGCGTTCAATTTGCTTACGGGTGCTTTCATCTAAATCTGAAGCAAACTGAGCAAACGCCGCTAATTCACGGTATTGAGCTAAATCAAGACGTGTACCGCCCCCTAGCTTTTTAATAATCTTGGTTTGTGCAGCACCACCTACTCGAGATACGGATAGACCCGCGTTAACCGCTGGACGAATACCTGAGTTAAATAAGTTACTTTCCAAGAAAATCTGACCATCTGTAATAGAAATTACGTTAGTCGGTACGAAAGCCGATACGTCGCCACCTTGCGTTTCAATAATAGGCAATGCCGTTAATGAACCTGTTTTACCTTTTACTTTTCCGCCGGTTAATTTTTCAACTTCATCCGCGTTAATTCTTGATGCTCTTTCCAATAAACGTGAATGTAAATAAAACACGTCACCGGGATACGCTTCACGACCGGGCGGTCTGCGTAATAATAATGATACTTGACGATAAGCCCAGGCTTGTTTAGTCAAATCATCATAAATAATTAAGGCATCTTCACCGCGATCTCTAAAGAACTCACCCATTGAACAACCGGTGTACGGTGCGATAAATTGTAACGCAGCTGATTCAGAAGCAGAGGCCGCAACGATAATGGTGTGCGCCATAGCCCCGTGTTCTTCAAGTTTACGTACTACGTTAGCAATCGATGAACGTTTTTGACCAATCGCCACATAGATACATTTAATACCTGTACCTTTCTGGTTAATGATGGCATCAATCGCAATCGCTGTTTTACCCGTTTGTCTGTCGCCAATGATTAATTCACGTTGACCACGACCGACTGGAATCATTGCATCAATTGATTTCAAGCCTAATTGGACGGGTTGATCAACTGATTGACGAGCAATTACGCCCGGTGCAATTTTTTCAATAGGCGCGGTTTCAGTCGTATCAATAGCACCTTTACCATCAATTGGATTACCCAACGCATCTACAACACGTCCAAGTAATGCCTCACCAACAGGCACTTCTAAAATTTTTCCAGTACATTTAACCGTATCGCCTTCAGTAATGTGTTGATAGTTACCTAAAACCACCACACCCACTGAATCTCTTTCCAGGTTAAGTGCCATGCCAAAGGTATTGCCAGGAAACTCCAGCATTTCACCTTGCATCGCTTCTGAAAGACCATGTACTCTAACAATACCGTCAGTCACACTGACTACGGTACCTTCTGTATGCGCTTCGGCACTTAAGTCGAAGTTTTCGATCTTCTTTTTAATCAGATCACTTATTTCAGATGGGTTTAATTGCATGTTCTATTTCTCACTCTCACTGTAGCGCTTTTTGCATTTGTTGAAGCCGACCTTTAATAGATCCGTCGATGACTCTGTCGCCTGCCCTTACTAAAACACCACCTATTAATGATTTATCAACGGCAACACTCATAATAATCTTCTTGCCTAAGGTTTTTTCTAAAGTCGCTGTAAAACGCTGCTTCGCTTCTTTGGATAAGGTATAAGCCGTGAAGACCTGAACATCGACATAACCTTCATCCTCTGCCTTATACGCTTCAAATAACGTAGCAATATGTGGCAGCAGCACCAATCGATGGTTATGAACCAGCAACTTTAGGAAATTACCACTCTCCTCATTAATATGCTCTTGGCAAATATCCAGCATCAACGTTGATAACCTTTGTTTATTAACTTTTGGATTATCAACTACGACAGAAATATCTTCGTTTTTAAGTACAGCTGACATAAAAGCCAAACTCTTAGACCATTCTGTAGTCGCATGAGTTTCTTTAGCTCTTTTAAAAACCGCAGCTGCATAAGGCCTTGCCAATGTTGCCAGTTCGCTCATTATGCTTAACCCAGTTGATTAGAAACTTTGCTAATAATATCTTGATGTTTGGCCTTATCAATTTCTGCACCCAGAATTTGTTCTGCCGCACTCAAAGCCAGTTCAGCTACCTGTTGACGTAAACCTTCTTTAGCCTGCTGTATTTCTTGTTCAATTTGTGCTTTTGCCGCAAGAATCAATCTGTCACCTTCTTTTTTAGCAGTGTCTTTTGATTCTTCAACGATTTCATTGGCACGTTTTTGAGCTAGAGTAACAATCTCTGAAGATTGTTCTTTGGCTTCTTTTATAACGCCTATCGCTTTCTTTTCGGCCAGGATAATTTGTTCCTGACCTTTTTCAGCCGCCGCTAAACCATCGGCAATTTTCTTTTTACGTTCTTCTAAAGAGTCAAATAAAGGCGGCCAAATGTACTTCATGGTAAACCATACCAGAAGTGCAAAGGTAATCATTTGCCCAATCAGAGTAGCATTGATACTCACGATGCGTTCCTCTTGTTGCTATTAAACACGATGGTAATCTATTAACCCGCTGCCGCAGCTTGAACAGCTGACAGGAATGGGTTTGCGAAAGTAAAGAATAACGCCAAACCAACACCAATCATTGTTACCGCATCTAATAGACCCGCAACAACGAACATTTTTACTTGTAGCATTGGCACGAGTTCTGGTTGACGTGCCGCGCCTTCCAAGAACTTACCACCTAATAGACCAAAGCCTATCGCAGTTCCCAAAGCGCCCAGTCCAAGAACCAGACCCACTGCAATAGCAGTCAAGCCTTGTACGTCAGCAATCAATTTTGCAATTTCCATGAAACCTCCAAACGGTTAGTTAAATAATAAAAAGGGTAAATAAAAAAAATTAATGATCTTCATGCGCCATACTGAGATATACAACGGTCAATACCATAAATATAAAGGCTTGAAGCGTAATAATTAAAATGTGAAATATCGCCCAAGGAAAACTTAATACAGGTTGAATGTACCAAGGTAACAAGGCAATCAAAATAAAAATCAACTCACCTGCGTACAGATTTCCGAATAAACGAAGAGCGAGTGAAATGGGCTTAGCAATTTCTTCTACCAGCTTTAATAGTAGATTAAACGGCAATAACCAAGGGCCAAAAGGCTGGAACATTAATTCTTTCGCAAATCCCCAAGGGCCTTTTATTTTGATGCTGTAAAATATGATTAAACAAAAAACAGAGATTGACATCGCAAAAGTAGCGTTAAGATCGGTACTCGGTACTACGCGAAGATATTCAATACCTATTAGAGAGCCAATCAATGGAAAAATATCAACCGGGAATAAATCCATAAAGTTCCACAGGAACACCCAGCAAAATATCGTCAATGCCAAGGGCGCAATTAACTTACTATGACCATGAAAACTGTCTTTAACCTGATTATCAACAAATTCGATCAATAATTCCGCAAAATTTTGCACTAATCCAGGAACTTCGGACGTGGCTTTTTCCGCTGCCGTCTTAAAAAACCAAACGAACAAGCCTCCTAACACAGCCGAGAAAAACAAGGTATCAAGATGCAATGTCCAGAAACCTTCCCCAAAATGGAGCGGTGTTAAATGGTGAATAATGTAACCGGTAGCACCTTCAGCAGCATGAACTTCGCTAGCCATTGTTCCTCTCTTTAAAAAATTATAACGTTAACGCATCAATAGTGCGAACCAAAAAACCGATAATGCTGCAATATAACTCACCAGCAGCGGTAATATTTTTATATCAGGCCCATTAAAAATCATTACAAACAGCACCGCCGTTAATAATAATTTTCCTGACTCGCCTGCATAAAAAGAATTGACAACCGTTCTTGCCGATTGCCTAGACGATTTGTATACCATTAACGCAAAGAAAAGATTGGGTATAAACGCCGCAATCCCTCCTAAAAATCCCGACAGGCCTTGTTGTTGCCCACCGAAAAAACCAAAGCCCGCAGTGATCATCAGTATTATCAAGATTTGATAACTCAGAATCTTACTGACCGTAGAGAAATTTCTATCGATCACATAACCCTCCAAACACAATAGCTAAGGGATTATATCTATCGATGCAAATTAAATCAAGGCAGATTAAAATCAAAACCTGGATTTTATATCTCATAACGGCGTATCGAATTTTTCGAACGCATTATACCCTACTTCGAACAAGGTAAACGTAAATATGTCATAAAATGTTCATTTAATTAAATTGGGCGTGCTTTCCGATGACCCATCGGATTACAACTCGCCAACTAATCTCACTTCTGCTTCGTGATATTTTTTTGCACAAAAGTCAGTCACCTCGGTAGGTAATAGGGGACCTGGTGCGGTTTTATTCCAATCCAGGGTTTCTAAATAATCACGAATATACTGCTTATCAAAGCTGGGCGGACTGACACCGACCTGATACTGGTCAGCCGGCCAGAATCTTGAGGAATCCGGTGTTAACACTTCATCAATCAGATATAAAGTCCCTGCATCATCGACACCAAATTCAAATTTGGTATCGGCAATAATAATGCCTCGCTCCTTTGCATAGTCGGCAGCTTCCTGATAGATCTTCAAGCTGGCGGCACGCACTTGCTCTGCCAAGTCTTGTCCCATTAAGGCTACCGTGGCTTCAAAGGAGACATTTTCATCGTGTTGATCCATTGCGGCTTTTGTTGAGGGGGTATAAATCGCTTCGGGTAATTGCTGTGCCTGTTGCAAGCCAGTGGGTAATTTAATGCCACAAATCTCGCCTGATTTTAGATAATCTTTCCAACCGGAACCGATTAAATAACCTCGCACGATGGCTTCAACCGGTAAGGGTTTTAACTTTCTGACAATCACCGAACGCCCTTCAACCTGGCTGCGTTCCGCTTCATTAGGTAAAACGGTGTGTAGACTGATATCAGTCAAATGATTAGGCATGATATGAGCTAACCTTTTAAACCAGAAATTTGATATCCGTGTTAACACGCGGCCTTTGCCCGGAATAGGGTCAGGTAAAATAACATCAAAGGCTGAAAGCCTATCGGTTGCCACTATCAACATGGTGTTATCGTCAATATCATAGATATCTCTTACTTTTCCGCGCGCCCGAAGTTTTAAAGAAGTCAGTGTTGATTGATATAAAGCGGCTGGCGTAGTCATAAGTCCTCGCTAAGATTTTAAAATTTGAAACGATTTGTTGATAAAGAGTTAACTGTATCGAATAGATTTAACGCTAGTTAGTTTACGTACAGTCCATTTCTTCAGTGACATCGTTATTGCTGAAATGATTTTACCATTATTCTTGAAAGCGAAATGATTCTAAATTAACACCCGCCTCATCAAGAATGCTGTAAACAAGATCGGGGTTGTAGTAGATCACTATTTAACCCTAACAAACAAGGACTAGCTTGCTCTAAACAAGACCCAGAATGCTCTAAAAGGAAAGACTTTTAGAGTAAACAGAACCACTTTTAGAGCAAAAGAATACTTGTTTGTTACAAACAAGATCATGTTTACTCTAAACAGACTTCCTTTTGTCGCAAACAGAACCTAGAATGCTCAAAAGGAAAGACTTTTAGAGTAAACAGAACCATTCTTAGAGCAAAAGAAGACTTGTTTGTTGCAAACAAGATCATGTTTACTCTAAAAGAGATTAAGAATGTAACAAACAAGGTTCTGTTTATCGTAAACATGACTTTGTTTGCTATAAAAGAGTCTCTTTTTATTGCAGACACGGATACGAAAACTGTAGAGCTGTCATTGTATACGGCGTTCTTGTACTTGTTTATGGTAGTTTAATTTTTAAAGCGGTTAAATATTAAACAATCCCTAGTGATTTTTCGGCATCCTTCATAGCGGCCTAAAAGTAGTTGACACTTTTGATGTCAATAAAAAATTAACAACAAGCTACCGTAGCCATTAAAAAACGGCCAGTGACTTTAAAGATAAACGGCTTAGCTGTTTCTTAAATTTAAGAAAT